>Ga0209825_1000188_pt1 | contig 62527 bp, 56 predicted proteins | sample EN8Hudsemesocosm_FD_184631 | JGI IMG/M metagenome (GOLD analysis project Ga0209825, IMG submission 184631) | Methane-oxidizing microbial communities from mesocosms in the Hudson Canyon - EN8B Hudson Canyon (SPAdes) (version 2) | ecosystem: Environmental > Aquatic > Marine > Cold seeps | place... | reverse complement strand
GTGATACAACTTTCTGAATTTGAATTGATTTGTCAGAATCAACTTCAGCGAGGAGTTAAGGCATTAAACCTTTGCCAAGGTGACTTTAAAGCTCAGTCAGAAACAAATAACGTCTGGAAAAAATGGCGCTCTGTTGCGCTGATCGCTGGAATTGGTTTCCTCCTTCAATTGGGTGTATTTGTCGGTAAAGGGCTGCATTATGAAAAGCAAGCGCAAATAATAGGGCAGCAAGCACTCGCTGAGTATAAAGAAGTTGTCCCTAATTCAAATCGTGTGACCATTGCTAAGTTACCTCGAATAATTAAAGGTAAGTTAAATCAAAAAAACTCTGCGCAGTCTGTAGATTTAGGCTTTTTGTCATTATTGGGTGATATTGGTTATCAGTACCAACAATTTAAAGATAAACAAAAGCTTAAGTTTAATAGTATAAATTACAATCAGCAGCGTGGTGAGTTACTAATTGAAATGCATGCAGAGTCATATGGTCAACTTGAGCGCTTACAGCAATCTATTATTAATGCAGGTCTGACCGCTAAGATTAGCTCAGCAGTTCAGGAAAAAGAGTACTTTCGTGGCCGTTTAAGCGTTAGTGGCTCTTAAAAAAGGAAAATAAAATGCTAGATAAACTTAAACAACACTCTGTTATTCTAGATTTACAAAAGCAATACGAAATGTTGCCTGTTCGTGATCGAATGATCCTCAAGACATTTGGTATAATTTTAATGCTTTGTATTATTTATTTTGCTATGTGGGTACCCGCTAGTGATTACATGCAGAGTGCACAAAAAGATGTTGATCAAAATACAAAATTATTATTGTTAGTAAAACAGAATAAAGCACTACTATCAGCTTTAAGCCGTACGTCGGGTTCTACTTCGGGCGCAAAAGCATTAACAAGTCAGCAACTAGTATCATCAGTTACTAATCTAGCTAAAAAGAATGGTGTTATGCTCAAGCGATTTGAACCAAGTGGTGATAAAAAACTAAAAGTTTGGGTAGATAATGCACCCTTTGACAAAATGATCACATGGCTAGCATTACTAAAAAAATCTTTAAATGTTGTTGTAGAGCAAATATCAATTGAAAAAGATGATGCAACCGGGCAAGTAAGTTCTCGTTTAACCTTGTCATCATAACTTACGAAAATTTTTATTCGTTCTATTTATTCTAGACCTGTACTAAAAGTACTAGATATTTTTCATTTGAACTTGAGAATAATAAATGACTGCATTAACAGACGAAACCGTAGCTAAAGTTGTTAGGTTAGAATCTGGAGCGTTTGCTGAAGCAAAAGCTATTCTATACAGGGCATATAAAAATGAACCTACCTTTAAATACCTCTTTGATCATAGTCGTTCTGGTTATGAGCAGCGCGTTAGAGCAACAATAAGAGAGTTAATTAATCTACATTTTTCAACAGGTCAAGATGTTATAGGTTTAGCATTAGATGATCACTTGATTGCTGTTGCGCTAGTAGGAAGTCCAGATATTAGGTTAAACCTCACAAGCCAAATTAATTGGCGACTACGAATGATGCTAACTGCAGGTATGGATTGCACTTGGCGCTATATTGATTATCATAAACAAATACATGAGTGCTTGCCTCAAGGTCAACACCACGAATTGCCTTTAATGGGGGTCGATAATAAATATCGTAACTTAGGATATGGTAAGCAGCTTATGAATGCGATCGAAAATATCTGTGTAGAAAACCCTCGTTCAGTAGGAATTGGGCTTGATACCGGAAATATGCGTTACCTGAACTTCTATAAAAAATTAGGCTATGAGACTGTAGGAGAAGTGACATTGGGTGATGTAACTGAAAGTGTTTTATTTAAGAACTGCTCACCTTCAAAACCATAACAAGGAATACCATGCCTTCTTCAGATACAAATTCAAAAGATAATACACAATACGACTATGATTTATTTGTAATTGGTGCGGGCTCTGGTGGTGTACGGCTAGCTCGAATGTCAGCAGGAATGGGTAAAAAAGTGGCGGTTGCTGAAGACAGGTACTTAGGTGGGACTTGCGTTAACGTAGGTTGTGTACCTAAAAAATTATTTGTTTATGCATCTCATATTCTTGAAGACTTAGAAGACGGCAAGGGTTATGGCTGGGCGAGCGAGGGAAAGCTTGAGTTTAATTGGAAAACTTTATTAAATAATAAAAATACTGAAATTCAACGCTTGAACGGTATCTACCAAAACCTGCTCGTTAATTCTGGTGCAGCTATCATAGACGGACGCGCTCGTTTCATAGATAAAAATACGATCGAAATAAATGGAAAACGTGTCACCGCTGAACGTATTGTCATCGCTACAGGCAGCTGGCCCTTTGTTCCGGAATTTGAAGGGAGTGAATTAGCCATCACCTCAAACGAATTTTTCTTTCTTGATGAGCTTCCAAGCACGGCTGTTGTAGTAGGTGGCGGCTATATTGCGATTGAAATGGCTGGAATTTTAAATGGTTTAGGGGTAGATACAACGCTTGTCTATCGGGGTGATCTTTTTTTAAGAGGTTTTGATGAAGAAGTCAGAACATTTGTGAAAGAGGAAGTGCTAAAAAAAGGAATTAAGCTTAAGTTCAATGATAATGTCGCAGCTTTAAATAAAATGAGTGACGAAGTTATTCAGGTGAGCTATGAGTCTGGCGATACAGTCACAACTGGCTTGGTTTTATATGCAACAGGTCGTACGCCACACCTTCAAGATTTAGGTCTAGAAAATATTAACATTAAGCTTAATAGTAAAGGGCAGGTAGTTGTAAACGAACAATTTCAAACGTCTGTTGAAAGTATATATGCATTAGGTGATGTCACCGGCGGAATGCAGCTTACGCCTGTTGCTTTAACAGAAGGTATGTTTTTAGCGAATAACTTATTTAATGAAAAAAAGCCTGAACCAATAGATTACACAAATATTGCAACGGCAGTTTTTTGTCAGCCAAACATTGCCACCGTTGGCTTATCTGAAGAACAAGCAAGAGAAAAATATAGCGAAATTAGTGTGTTTGTATCGTCTTTTAAAGCGTTAAAGCATACTTTGTCTGGTCGTGATGAGCGAAGCTTAATGAAAATGATCGTCGATAAAAAAACTGATGTAGTTTTGGGTGTTCATATGGTTGGTTCAGAAGCCGGTGAAATTATCCAGGGAATTGCAATTGCGTTAAAGGCTGGAGCAACTAAGAAAGTATTTGACCAAACAATTGGTATTCATCCTACCGCCGCCGAAGAATTTGTCACAATGCGTGAAGCGAGTCGTTAGAGGGGCTTTGCGCGTTCAAATCACTATTAATGTTTAAAAAAATCGTTATACTTCCACTTTTATTGAAATACTAGGAGTTAATCTTGAGTTCGGTCCAGTTACAGCAACGCGTTTTATCAGGCATGAGACCAACAGGCAAATTACACCTTGGTCACTATCATGGTGTTCTAAAAAACTGGGTTGAATTACAACATGAATATGACTGTTTTTTCTTTGTTGCCGATTGGCATGCGTTAACCACGCACTATGAAAACCCGTTCATGATTGAACAAAGTGTGTACGATATGGTGATTGATTGGTTGGCTGCAGGCGTTAATCCAGGCTCTTCAACCATGTTTATTCAATCAATGGTACCTGAACACGCTGAGCTTCATTTATTATTATCGATGATGACACCGCTAGGCTGGCTTGAGCGTGTACCAACATACAAAGACCAGCAAGAAAAGCTCAAGGAAAAAGATTTAGCAACCTATGGTTTTTTAGGTTATCCCTTGCTCCAGAGTGCTGATATTCTAGTTTATCGAGCAGGTTTAGTACCTGTTGGTGCCGATCAAGTGGCACATGTTGAGTTGACAAGAGAAGTTGCGCGTCGATTCAATCATTTGTATGGTAAAGACCCTGGTTATGAAGAGCAGGCGGAAGCTGCAATTAAAAAAATGGGTAAAAAGAGTGCGAAACTTTATCGTGCACTCCAAAAACGGTTCCAAGAACAGGGGGATGATGAAGCATTAGCTACAGCAAGAGCTTTAATCATTGATCAGCAAAATATTTCTCTTGGCGATAGGGAGAGACTTCTTGGTTATGTAGAGGGTGGCGGAAAGGTAATATTGCCAGAGCCACAGCCTTTATTAACTGCGTCATCAAAAATGCCAGGCTTAGATGGTCAAAAAATGTCTAAGTCTTATGGTAATACTATTGGTTTGCGTGAAGCACCCGATGTCGTCGATCAAAAAATACGAAAGATGCAAACAGACCCTCAGCGTGTTCGATTAACTGATCCTGGTAACCCAGATAAGTGTCCTGTTTGGAATCTTCATGAAGTTTATTCTGACGATAATGTAAAAAATTGGGTAAGAGAGGGTTGCCAGAGTGCTGGAATCGGCTGTCTAGATTGTAAAAAACCGCTAATTGAAAAAGTACTGGAAGAACAAAAGCCAATACATGAAAGAGCGCGGCAATATGAAGAAAACCCAGAGCTGGTTAAAAGTATCATTTCTGAAGGTTCCGAGCGAGCGCGTGATGCAGCGAAAGCAACATTAGAAGAAGTAAGAAAAGTAATGGGGCTTTCTTTTGGGCGATAAATGTTTAGGGTTTTACTGTTTATATGATCTTACGTCATTGCTTTCCATTTAAGTTGTAAAAACCCTAATGCAAGTAACACCAACACTTAGGTAGGTTTTCTTTTATGTCAGGTTTGACACAATTATCCGTGCCGGAGCTTAAAGAGCAGCCTACTATTCAACAGGACTTACCTTTTGCAATTGTTGAAGGTAAGCCTATTACTGAGGTGCCTCACGATTTATATATTCCGCCCGACGCACTTTCTGTTATTTTAGATGCGTTTGAGGGGCCGTTAGATTTATTACTTTATCTTATCAGACGTCAGAATATGGACATTCTAGATATAAACGTCAGTGAGATTACACTACAATATGTAGAGTATATAAACCTTGCTAAGTCTATTCAATTTGAGCTTGCCGCAGAATATCTGTTGATGGCAGCTATACTTGCGGAAATTAAGTCGCGCATGCTTTTACCAAAGTTAGCGGAAGAAGATGAAGAATGTGATGATCCTCGAGCAGAATTAATAAGAAGGCTTCAGCAGTACGAAAGATTTAAAAAAGCTGCTCAAGATATAGATGAAATGCCGCGTATTAATCGAGATATATATGCTGCTCATGCTGATGTAGAGCATGCATCATCACCTATGCCGGCAGCTGATGTTAATTTACAGGAGATTTTTAGCGCTTTAAAGTCAGTATTAGATCGTTCAGATCTTTTCGAGCATCACCATATACAAAAAGAAAAGTTATCAACTCGTGAAAGAATGGCTCAAATTTTACTGATACTGAGTAATGAGTCGAGTGAGGGGCATTTCGTCTCATTTTTTAGCTTGTTTTCACCTGAAGAGGGGCGGCCAGGTGTTGTCGTTTCATTTTTAGCAATTATGGAGCTAGTAAAAGAGCAGTTAGTTGACTTTGTTCAAGCCGAAGCTTTTGGAAGCATTCATCTAAAAGCGAGAAATTCATGATGACAGGTAATGATTCAGCGTCTTCTAGACCATTTAACAACCAAAAATTAGAAAGTATTTTAGAGGCAATTCTTTTTGCAGCGAATAAAGTGATGAGCATTGATACACTTTATAACCTTTTGCAAGAAGATGTCTCACCCTCACGTCCCGAAATAAAAGTTGCGCTCACTTCTTTGATGGCTGTTTACCAGAATAAAGGTATCAACCTAGTTGAATTGGCTGGCGGCTATCGTTTTCAAACAAAAAAAGAATATAGTACTTGGGTTAGTCGTTTATGGGATGAAAAACCTCAAAAATATTCACGCGCGATGCTGGAAACACTTGCATTAATTGCTTACCGGCAACCCATTACACGTGGAGATATTGAAGAAGTGCGTGGTGTTGTTGTGAGTTCAACCATTATGAAAACGTTACAAGAAAGAAATTGGATAAAAGTAGTAGGGCATCGGGACGTACCAGGTCGTCCCTCTATGTATGCAACAACCAAGCAGTTTTTGGATTATTTTAATCTTAAGTCTTTAGACGAGTTGCCATCATTAGCCGAAATCAGGGATATCGAGACCATAAGTAAAGAAGTCTCGCCTCAGGATTTAGTCGAGAGTTAACGCTAGCTTTCTATTCCAGTTAAATTGGCGACTTTTATAAGGCTTTCTTTATATTCTGCTTCGAGTGTCGAGTCATTTACAATACCGCCTCCGCCCCAGCAGTAGAGTTTGTTCTCAGAATGTACAATGGTTCTAATCAAAATATTGCTATCAAACTGCCCATCATCATTCCAATAAAAAATTGAGCCGCAATATGCATCTCTGCCTGACTGCTCAAGCTCGTTAATAATTTCCATCGCGCGTTTTTTGGGTGCTCCAGTGATAGAGCCGCCAGGAAAGCATGATAAAAAAGCTTCTATTTCATTAATTTCAGGTTTTAGCTCTCCTTCTATTTCGCTAATTAAGTGGTGCACGTTTCTAAATGACGTTAATTTGAACAATTTATTCACTTTAACACTATTCAGCTGACAAACCTTACTCAAATCATTTCGCATAAGGTCAACGATCATTAGGTTTTCAGCTTGATTCTTTAAGCTGTTTTGTAGTTCAGTTGCACTATTTGTCTCGGAAATTTCATTTCCGAAATTTCTAGCGGTACCCTTGATTGGACAAGTTTTAATTTTTTTGTCTTTGATGCCAATAAATTGTTCAGGTGAGAAGCACAAAATATGCTGGTCATCTAAAAAAGAAAAGTAAACGGAGTAGGGGGTGTTTAGATTTTGTCTTAAATCAAAATAAAGTTCGCACGGGTCCGTGTTAAAATCACACTCAAACCGCTGTGTTAGGTTTACTTGGTAACAATCGCCTTCCTTAATATAGTTTAATGTTTTCTTAAAACTGTTTGAATAATCCTTAAAGTCTTGTGCTTTGTGCCATAAGGGCGGAATAGCCAGTTTTGTATTATATTGTTCTTTTTTTAACTCGCTACTATTAATGAGATCGACCACCTTGCGACGAACTATTTTGGAGCACTCGGGAGAAAAGGTAACAAATCCTTGTTTTGTTTCGCGATTATATACGTAAGACCATGTGTAGTGAGCAAAAAATGCGCTGGGCAAATTTGAGCTATTGAGTATTTTTGGTTTTTTTATTATTTTTTTAGCGCCAAATTCATACGAACAAAAGCCTATCATTCCACAAACAAAAGGTAGGTTTCGATACTTTTTCGGTATTGTTAAACAATCTCTATTAAAGGGCCTACTATATATGGGTAAGTATTCCGCTTCATTTCTTGAGTGATATTTTTTATTTAGGCGGCAGATAGAAAGTGGTTCACCTGTTAAAATGTCGAATTGACCACGTGTTCCGTCGGCACCGCTGTCAAAAAGCACGCATTGTTTAAGTGATTTTAATAAAGTTTTTGTTTGATCTTGTGTTAGTGTTATGGGGACTTGGGTCCAGTCATCATTCAAGCTCTCATTTGATATGATTTCAGACATAATGTTAAGGCTTGTTCGTATCATTAACTTTTTTACCGACAATAATTAGAATTCGTTGAAATCTTTATGGACTTCTTAGCAACTTCCCGATAATTTTACCCTTACAAAACAATATTAACCACTTGGAGTTCTTTATGATGCCTTTTAAACGCCACTTTATGCTTGTGGCAGTCTTTTCCTTACTTTCACTATTGTTGTCGAGTACACTTTATGCTGAAGAACGTAAAATAAGTAAAGCTGAAGAGATGGCCACAGCTGCTTCAAAAGATCCTGTTGCTGAGCTGGGCAAATTGGGAACTAGTCGCACGGCAAAACTTACTGAAAAGGAGGTCATCGAGCAGCTAAAGTATATGATGGTTAAAGGTTGGGTTAGGATAGATCGTGAATTGGTAGAAAAACGTACATTTCTTCCTATGGGTCTGACTTTGTCGCCAGAAGGTGATTTTAAACCAATTTTTGTAGAAACGGGAGAAGGTGCAATGCGTGTAAGGGCCGATTTTGCTCTTAATGCGGTTGCTAAAAATTTAAAAGCAATTGCTGAAACTCGAGCGGTGTGGGCTGTAGGTCTTATGTATATTCAAGCTAAAGAGAAGCCAGATGGTACACATGAGCAGCGTATACAGGTTATGACAGAGCATATTGCAGGGTGGGCTCGTCATTGGTCGTACCCGTTTAAGATTACTGACGGCGAGGTTAAACTAGGAGCCCCAATTGAAAGGGCTGTACAGCCGACTTATTTTAGTAAGAGTAAGTAAATAGTTAAACAGTCATTTAAATCACTGCAGATTATTATTACTGCAGTGAACTCTAGTTCTACATTTAACCGCCTCCTTACAATTTTGTTGAATTAAACTTTTATTCATACGTATTACCTTTTTTGTTTCTTATCAGCGGTCACCTATAATTGTGTTGAGGTGTTTTAGACTGTAATTCGACTTAAATTCGTGTTGTACGTGTAGATATTTTCATAAGGTTAAATAATTATTCTCTAATATCGAAAAAAAAAGACTAAAATCTAGCTTTAAACAGGAAAAACAGCCCTCAAATGTGAAGTTATGTCAAAGAACGCTGTTTTTGTAGGGCAAAGTAACATCTTGTGACTGTATTCACGGAAAGTGGAAGAGTAAGTCCATATTATGATCTCACTGGCAAGCAAATAGCTTGTTAGGAAAAATTAAACTAAAAAACATAACGTCAAACCTGTAAGTGTACATTTAGATATCACTACAGCTAAAACGTAAATATAATTTTGGAGAATAATATGAAAGGCCTGAACAAATTAGTATTAGTATCTGCAATCGCTGCAATCTCTGCTGGTGCTCAAGCAGAATTAAAAGCACTTGATGATTCAGCAATGGGTGAGTTAACTGGTCAAGCTGGTTTAACAATCGACATCGAAACTAAATACACTATCGGTGAGTTTGCATATAAAGACGGCGGTTCTGTATTGTTCCAAGGTATCAGCTTAGGTGGTGGTGCTCTTTCAGGCGGTGCAGGTTCAATGTTAGATAACGTTCGTTTAAACCTAGACGTTGCTGGTTCTGGTTTTGACGCTCAAGGAAATGTAAATGATGACAACGTTCTTCATTACGGTTTCTCTGAAATCACTGAATTAGCTGTTATGTTACAAGGTCGTGGAAACACTGGCCATGCTGGTATCGACGCAGTTGCTGCGAACACCATGTCAGCTGTTGGTAAAGCTAACCTTAACACTAAGAAAACATTCGGCGACGGTGACTTAGTTATACACATCGATGCGACTGATCACCTTAAGCAAGGTGGTGGAATGGAAGCATTCGTAGCTGGAACTGGTAAAACATTAACAGAAGTATTTACTCCTGGTTCAACTGGTTCACTTGGTCTTGCAGATCTTGATCTAGCAACTGCTGCTGAACTTGTACATACTGCAGCCGATTTCAACTTCTCTATCGATGCTATCAAATTAGCTTCATCTGATTACGTTATCGGTTCTGGCGCAGTTGGTGCTGATGCATTTACAGCTGGCGGTCAGTCAACAACTTTGATCTCTGATTTAAGCATCAGTGGTTACTTCGGACCTGTTGATATTCAAATCGAAAACAATGGTAATGGTTTCAGCAATGGAACAAGTGGTGATGCTGATTCTAAGATCCATTGGGATGCTTATATCGACGTTACAGATCTAGATGTTTATATCGATATCGCTGGTGTTAAGATTGAGAACATGAAAATCAACAACACTCGTGGTGACATTACAGATATCAATGGTAACAACTCATTCAACTTCGCACACTCTGAGCGTACTATCTTTGCTGTGAAGGACACTGTTCTACGTCCAGATTCAGCTGCTGCTCTTAACGGTGGAACTAACCCACAAGACTACGTAGACGGTATCGCGATTAACACTGTATTTAAAGGCGACATGGAAATCGGCGCACTTTCATTCGGTGATTCTGGTACGTCAATCGGTGAGCTTTACTGGACTGACATCTCTTCTACTACTAACTGGACAATCTCTGCTCACTAAGATATTTCTTAATGAGCTAGGATACGAAAGTATGCTAGTAAGTGTATAAAGAAGGCTGCCCTACTAAGTAGGGTGGCTTTTTTACTATCTGAAGGTTAAGAAATGATTGGTTTTTCTTCAAGTATGTTTGGTTGGTTAGTGTTTGTAGCTTGAGGTGTGCAATGAACCCCGGTACTAGTTAGTGGGTTGAAGTTGTTGGGGGTTTGCGGCGCTCAACTCAATCTACGTATTATTTAATAATTAATTTGAATGCACATTTGTAGATATAAGTTTAGGTCTAAGTGTAGGTAGGGTGATTGATATGGGGGTTGTGTTATGAAAGTGGCCCTCAATTGTGAAATTGTGTCAAAGAGCGCTGTTTTTGTTCGGCAGAGTAACGTCGAGTAACTTTTTGTGATTGACATCACGGAAAGTGGAGGAGTAAGTCCATATTATGATCTCACTGGCAAGCAAATAGCTTGTTAGGAAAAATTAAACTAAAAAACATAACGTCAAACCTGTAAGTGTACATTTAGATATCACTACAGCTAAAACGTAAATATAATTTTGGAGAATAATATGAAAGGCCTGAACAAATTAGTATTAGTATCTGCAATCGCTGCAATCTCTGCTGGTGCTCAAGCAGAATTAAAAGCACTTGATGATTCAGCAATGGGTGAGTTAACTGGTCAAGCTGGTTTAACAATCGACATCGAAACTAAATACACTATCGGTGAGTTTGCATATAAAGACGGCGGTTCTGTATTGTTCCAAGGTATCAGCTTAGGTGGTGGTGCTCTTTCAGGCGGTGCAGGTTCAATGTTAGATAACGTTCGTTTAAACCTAGACGTTGCTGGTTCTGGTTTTGACGCTCAAGGAAATGTAAATGATGACAACGTTCTTCATTACGGTTTCTCTGAAATCACTGAATTAGCTGTTATGTTACAAGGTCGTGGAAACACTGGCCATGCTGGTATCGACGCAGTTGCTGCGAACACCATGTCAGCTGTTGGTAAAGCTAACCTTAACACTAAGAAAACATTCGGCGACGGTGACTTAGTTATACACATCGATGCGACTGATCACCTTAAGCAAGGTGGTGGAATGGAAGCATTCGTAGCTGGAACTGGTAAAACATTAACAGAAGTATTTACTCCTGGTTCAACTGGTTCACTTGGTCTTGCAGATCTTGATCTAGCAACTGCTGCTGAACTTGTACATACTGCAGCCGATTTCAACTTCTCTATCGATGCTATCAAATTAGCTTCATCTGATTACGTTATCGGTTCTGGCGCAGTTGGTGCTGATGCATTTACAGCTGGCGGTCAGTCAACAACTTTGATCTCTGATTTAAGCATCAGTGGTTACTTCGGACCTGTTGATATTCAAATCGAAAACAATGGTAATGGTTTCAGCAATGGAACAAGTGGTGATGCTGATTCTAAGATCCATTGGGATGCTTATATCGACGTTACAGATCTAGATGTTTATATCGATATCGCTGGTGTTAAGATTGAGAACATGAAAATCAACAACACTCGTGGTGACATTACAGATATCAATGGTAACAACTCATTCAACTTCGCACACTCTGAGCGTACTATCTTTGCTGTGAAGGACACTGTTCTACGTCCAGATTCAGCTGCTGCTCTTAACGGTGGAACTAACCCACAAGACTACGTAGACGGTATCGCGATTAACACTGTATTTAAAGGCGACATGGAAATCGGCGCACTTTCATTCGGTGATTCTGGTACGTCAATCGGTGAGCTTTACTGGACTGACATCTCTTCTACTACTAACTGGACAATCTCTGCTCACTAAGATATTTCTTAATGAGCTAGGATACGAAAGTATACTAGTAAGTGTATAAAGAAGGCTGCCCTACTTAGTAGGGTGGCTTTTTTAATAACTAAAGGTTAAGAAATGAACAGTGATTCATTTTTTAGCACTGTAATAAGAAGAAAAAGCAAAGGATAGCGCAAAGGAAATACTCACGGATGGATATAATTAAAAAAAGAAATTATGGAGAGCCGAGATGAATAAAAAATTAATCAGTGTGGTATCGGTCTTTTGGCTAAGTAGCCAATCAGTTTTTGCCGAAATGAAAGTAATTGATGATGCTGACTTGTCAGATGTGACCGGTCAGGCAGGGTTAACTATTGATATCGCGATGGGGATCGAGGTAGGCGAATTCATGTACAAGGATGGCGGAAGTATTGTTATTCAAGGCATGCGATTGGGTGGGATGGATCATACAGGTGAAGATGTAAATGGTGAAGGTGGTGAAGTTGGAACGGCATATAATGCTGTCGACGGACTTATTGCAGATCCTTTAGATGCAACAGGTCTATTAACAACGGATAATGCCGGCGGTACAACCGGTCTTGATAACGTACGTATTCTTGTCGATGTGTCAGGAGATGGTTCAGAACCATTTAATAATGGTGGTCCCTCACCTGGGCCTGGTGGTTCTGTGACTGGGATTCCTGATAACTACTTCAATTGGGCTTGGGGAAGGCATACTGTGTTTGGTAGTGGTGGCTCGGTTGGTTGCGGTGATAATGGCACATGTGAAATAGTATTGGGTGATGGTGATTTATTTATCCATGCCGATTTTATTGATTCTCATGCAACACGAAATGGTAGACCACAAACCATTGCCGATTTTGGTATGGAGTTTGATGCCTTTAAACTGAAAGACTCTAGCTATGTTGCAGGTGATGATATTGTTGACCGATCTGGAACTGCTTCATCCCAATCAACAACCATTATGTCTAACTATAGAATGGAAGGCTATTTTGGTGGTTTTGATCTGTTGCTAGAAAATAAAGGCAATGGCTTTGGTGTGTATGATGGTTTAGGGGGCTTTACCGAGACTGGATCAGGCGATGCTGCCAGTAAGATAAAAATCAACACTTTTTTTGAAGTTACCGAAATGGAGTATGATTTTGATATCATCGGCGTACGTTATGAGAAAATGAAAATACATAACCAGCGTGGTAATAAGCTTATGTTTGACTTTTTAACTCAAAAAGATTACACAGGTAGCGTTGCGAGCATTGGGCAATCGCAAGGGTATGCTCAATCTAATGTGCAAATATATGCGGTAAAAGATGCGATATTGCGTATAAATTCAGTAGCGGGCGTAAATGGCGGTACAAATCAAGCTGATTATATTGATGGTATAGCGATGGATACACGCTTTGTTGGTGATATGGATTTTGGTCACATGAGCTTCGGTGATACAGGGCAGTCTATTGGTGCGCAATATTATACAGATATGGACTTCACAACAAATTTGGCTTTATCTGCTCATTAATAAAATTATACAGAGATATAAAAAAACCTCCAATTGGAGGTTTTTTTATATCTGGTATTTTTTTAAGCTTTTAGGCTTATTTTTTATAGTGTATTAATTGTCTTGTGGAATGTTAATCGTTAGGTCAAAGCCACCGTCTGCTCTTGGCACAATTTGAAGTGGCCCTTCGTTAATCCCTTGTGGAAGGTTGATCGGTTGAACGCCAGGTAAATTACCGATAGAAAAGGTGAGCTGATCATTTGTACGACTTAAACCCAGGTCATTACCCACATAAGAAAAATCAAAATCTCCTTCAGGCACGGTATAACGAGGGTCATCCAGTAATTCTGCTATAGGAACTGTTGTCACTTCTTGATATGTAGGTACAAAGACTGTTTGGTCTGCGCTGAGAGTTGATTCAATGCTTGCTTCGCGAAGTGAGTCGTCTGACAAGGCGAATGAAACTTCAGTGCCTGTATTATGCGCTTGTGCGCGTCTTAATTCTTCAATATCTAAATCATTATTCTGAACTGGGGCAATTGTTAGGCTAGAATAAGTTTTCTTAGTAGTCTGCTGTTTGTTTTTTCTGGGCGTAACGATAATAGTAGAATCTCTAATATAAGTTTCTGTGAGTTCAGAACTACTTAGAGATTTTACTTCAGCTTGACTAGCAAAAGGGGTTAATAAGCCAGTGCTTACACAAAATAAACAAGCTAATTTAGCGTGACGCTTCATAATGATACCTGCGAAGGTGATAATAAATATTCTAGTGTTAAGTATTTAAGGATAGCGTAATGAATGCAAGGTTTTTAGGTAAGCTTTCTGTTAAGAAAAGTAAAGGTGTGGATGATCTTGCATTATTAAGGTGCGCTAAACCATGAAGTTCGCGATATTTCCTGAAAATATCAGCCGATGGCTGTCTTCTAAATCTTCCAGAAGTAATCAATTTACGCTGTCACAGAAAAATATATATATTTTTCCTTCTAAAATAGGTTTTGCCTTTGTATTACTAATTGTGTTGATGTTACTGACAGCTATTAATTATCAAAATAGCTTAATTTATTTGTTTACCTTCTTTTTAAGTGCAATATTTTTTATTTCTATTTGGCTTTGTTTTTTAAACATGAATGGCCTTTGTGTGTCGAGTTTTCGAGTTCTAGAGTGTTTTGAAGGCGAGTTATGCGCTTATGCAATTGAAATCACCAGTGCAGCTAAACCTGCGTTAGGTTTAAGATTTGGTGTAGATAAGCACTCACTGAATGAGGTCAGTGTAAGTAAAGATACAAAGAGTGCGCACAATTTGTTATTACCCGCAAACAGGCGAGGTTTGCACACGCTTGATAGGCTGCGTATTGAAAGTTTATTTCCCTTTGGTTTTATCATTGCTTGGACTTGGTTAAAATTAGACTCAAAAGTATTGGTCTTTCCTAAGCCTGTTGAAGGTAGCCGTTCCCAAGGAGGTCAAAGTGATTACTCAAAAGGTAATGCCCAATTTGTTTCAGAAGACTTAACTGAATTGAAAGCTTATCAGCATGGAGATTCAGCGTTACGTATCGTGTGGAAACAACTTGCTGCTAAAGATCAGTTGATTATTCGTAGCCATGATCAGGGTGCGTATGACTGTACGTGGTTATCCTGGGATCTTTATGATGTATCGAGTATTGAGAAGAAACTTCAGCACCTTTGCTTTGATATCTTAGACTTTCATCGTAAGCAACAGGTTTATGGTCTCGATATACCCGGTGCTGTAATCACGCCCTCGAAAGGTGAGCAGCATAAACATAAATGTTTGAAAGCTTTGGCATTGTTCGGATTGGGGGCAGAGAGTGATCAAAATGACAAAACCTGACACTTTAAAGCCGCATGTCCATTTTTTTAACTACCCGTTTGGTGTGTTGCTAACGATTATTATGTTGCAATTGCTATCGCACTATAACCACTCACCATTTTGGTTGACGTTATTTGCGGCAGTTATCGCTTGTTTTGGATTTTTTACCTATAAGGTGGTTGGTAAGAAAGTTTCTGTGAGTATTCGAACGATATTGGTTATCTTATCTGTCGTTATCTTTTTTTTATATTATAAAATGAACTTTACTGTCGATATGGCGGCTTCACTTTTAGTATTGGCCAGTACGCTAAAGTTTCTGGAGCTTAAAAATAAAAAAGACGTCACGCTGTTTGTATATATTATGCTTTATCTTTCTGCTGTCTCATTCTTATTTGTTCAGTCGTTTAGTCATGCTGCACTTCAGCTTCTTTTAATATTAGCTAACTTATATGTACTGTTACGCTTAAACGGTGGTCCGCACTTGTATAAATATCAAGCACCTTGGTCATCATTATTTAAAACTATAATGTTAGCGGGGCCTATTGTATTGGTCTGTTTTTTGTTTTTCCCTCGTATTGCACCTTTATGGAGTATTCCCATTAAAACCCAGACTGCAACAACTGGTATGACTAATTTCATGTCACCGGGAGATATTGCTGAGCTGGCGCAATCGTCAGAAAGAGCATTTAGAGCGACTTTTTCTCTTCAAATACCAAAAAGAAAAGATTTATATTGGCGGGGGCTAGTGCTTGATTATTTTGATGGGCGCTCATGGCGTTCGAGTGGTTCTAATTCCTCATATAAGGGTTTTAATAAGGTTGACCTTGGTGTTTTGTATGAGCACGGCGATAACGCGTATGAGGTGATGCTTGAACCTAATAATCAGTCTTGGGTTTACGCTTTAGAGCCATCCAGAGCATCAAGTAGTAATGTTCTAATTAAGGATGCGGGGGTGTTTCAACTAAAGACTGATGCCATTCAATCTACGCGTTACAAAATGACATTTAAAACTTCAGAAGCGAAAGAATTTTCTACGATCCCAACAGCGACATTATTGCTAGATAATAAAAGGAATAATTTGAATAATAAGAGGGGGCGAATTGATCTGCAAGTGCCTAAAAATTCTAACCCCAAGACGCAGCAATTTGTTAAGGATTTACGCGTATCTTTTCCTAAAAAGGTAGATTTCATCAATTACTTGATGAGCATGTTTTCTGAGCAGAAATATTTCTACACTCTGAAGCCCCCAGTCTTGGGGGGGGATGTGATTGACGAATTTTTATTTGATACTAAATATGGGTTCTGTGCTCATTATGCAGGTAGTTTAGCGTATATGCTGCGTTTAGCTGATATTCCTTCACGTGTTATTGCCGGTTATCAAGGGGGTGAATATAATAAACTTAGTAATTATTTTATTGTCCATCAATATGATGCGCATGCTTGGGTAGAAGCAAAGCTGCCTGGGGTGGGTTGGGTGCGTTTAGATCCAACAGCGATGGTAGCGCCCGAACGAATACTAAGTGGTTTAGGTGTCGCGGTAGGGGAACAAGGTAGTTTTTTAGAGGGTAGCCCTATCGCTTCAACGATTTTGAAAATAAGCGGGCTAAATTGGCTACGCTTACGGGTAGATGAATTTAATTATAAGTGGCAGAAGTTAGTTGTTAATTATGGGGACGGCGAACAACAGTCTCTGATTAAAAGTATATTCAGCGGTTTTATGCCAAATGCAGACAATTTGCTAAGAGTTTTGGTTTTGGTCGGTGGCTTGTTTGCATTACTGATTACGGTGATTTTGCTAATTTTGTGGTATAAACGATATGCTGGGCGCTATAGTAAAGCTGAGAAATATTATATGCTCTGGCTCTATTTTTTAGCGCGATTATCTGGTTTGAAAAGAATTACTGGCGAAACACCGAACGCCTTTTTATTGAGAATACAATCAAGCGGCTATAAACGCTTAGCAAAAGTCACAAAAAAAATCACCACGAAGCTTGAGCAGGACCAGTATCAATTATAATGACTAACAAAATTTATCCTTGGCAAAAAGAACAATGGGCTAATATAACTCGACAGCATAATGATCAAACTTTACCTCATGCTTTTCTATTTAGCGGTTTAAAAGGAATCGGAAAACTTCATTTTGCAAAATGTTTGGTTGCCTTTTTGCTATGCGAAAATAATCAGGGTTCTCAAGCTTGTGGTATGTGTAAACAGTGCAAATTACTTGAAGCTCAAACGCACTCTGACTTTAAATTAACAGAGCCTGATGAAGGTAGTGCGGTGATTAAGGTCGATATTATACGCTCTTTAGTCGCGTTCTTTTCATTATCAAGTATGCAGGGTGGAGCAAAAATAACGATTTTGTGTCCGGCAGAGTCGCTGAACCATAATGCAGCGAATGCTTTATTAAAAACGCTTGAAGAGCCTGCGGGTCGGTCGATTATTATTTTGATTAGCCATGCTTCGGGAAAATTACTTCCGACTATACGCTCTCGCTGTCAAGTTGTAGATTTTGATACGCCAAACCAACAAGAGGCTCACAGGTGGTTGGTGAATGACCTTTCTGGTGAAGGGGGTAATGTGCCGTCTGATTCGGAAGTCTCAGCACTATTGAGTTTGTCGTCTAATGCTCCATTAAGAGCAAAAGAATATGCAGCGATCAATGCGCTGGCTGAAAATAACCTTATGCTTGATGAAATGGCTGCTTTACTCAAAAATGACGTGATCGCCACGACCCTTGCAGCGAGGTGGGATGATGATCTTTTTAGTTTAAGGTTGGCTTGGATGATGCGTTGGCTTGAATTGATTCTGAAGCTTAAAATGACAGGGGATATCAAGGGTGTTCAGGGTCAGCATGGCGAAAAGATGATGGCCTACTTGGCTGAAAAGTGTAGTGAGTTTCAGCTGCTGGCACTGTATCGCGAAAGCTTAAATCAGTATCGCCTTTTTTTAGGTAGCTCAAACCCCAATAAAACTTTGGGTTTTGAGCACTTGTTACATCAGTGGACAAAATTGATGTCTTCTAAAGGGGTGCAATAATGAATTGCTGCCCTATACTGATAAATATGCAAGTCAGGTATGCGCCTGACAATATTATGATTTAAAGAAAAAGAGAGATTCATGTCTGCAGGTTTTGGTGCTCGAAGTGGTATATTAACACTTACAATTAAAGATAAAGCCGTACTTTATGCTGCATATATGCCGTTCATTAAAAACGGAGGCTTATTTATTCCTACCGCTAAAAACTATCAATTGGGCGACGAAGTCTTTCTGCTGCTCAACCTAATGGATGAGCCGGATAAGATACCTGTTGCGGGTAAAGTTGTTTGGGTGACACCGAAAGGTGCGCAAGGTAATCGTGCCGCAGGAATAGGTGTGCAGTTTAATGAAGAAGATGAAACTGCTCGGAATAAAATTGAAACTTATTTAGCGGGCTCTTTAAGTTCAGACCGACCTACGCACAGTATGTAGTGTTGTGTAGGTTGGATCTCATAAATATACGATTTAATGATGTGAATCATCACTTAACGTTTGTTTATAAAGCTGTACTCTCATTGCTCATCTATTCCCCACTAAGCTAAACTACCCGCTTACTCATTACACGATAAAGTTATATGTTTATAGATTCTCATTGCCATTTAGATAGGCTTAAGCTTGATGTTTATGATGGAAAGTTAGGGCCTGCAATTGATGCAGCAACACAAAATGGTATCGATGCGATGCTATGTGTTGCGATTGATCTCGAGCATATTGATGAAGTGCTATCAATTGCTGCAGAATACCCACAAATATATGCATCTGTTGGCGTACATCCCACTAGCCATGAGGGAGAAGACCCGAGTATCGAACGTTTATTAAGTCTTGCTCAATCTGATAAAGTTATTGCAATAGGTGAGACGGGTTTAGATTATTATTATGGTGAAGATAGCAAAGAAATCCAGCTAGAGCGTTTTAAGCGCCACTTGCTTGCCAGCAAATCATGTAAAAAACCAGTTATTATTCATACTCGGGATGCGAAAGAAGACACCTTGGCGCACATCGCTCAGTACTCAGACCCAAATGTAGGTGGTGTTTTGCATTGCTTTACTGAAGATTGGGATATGGCCTCTCGCGCAATTGAACATAATTATTTTATTTCTTTTTCTGGAATCGTCACCTTCAAAAATGCTAAAGCGCTTCAGGAAGTTGCTAAGCTGGTTCCGCTTGAGCGGATGTTAATTGAAACCGATTCACCTTATTTGGCCCCTGTTCCATTTAGAGGGAAATCTAATGAACCTAAATATGTACCTGAAGTTGCTAAGTTTATTGCAGAGCTTAAGGGGGTCTCCCTCGAGGAAGTCGCTGAACAAACGAGCCAAAACTTCTATACCTTATTTAAAGATGCTCAAAAGTGATGTTAGAGTCGTTTAAAATAAATACGTCACGACTTACCTTGGCTGGTTTAAAAAATAATGTATCGGAAGGTGCGCCAATAATCGCACTACATGGCTGGCTGGATAATGCTGCTTCATTTTTACCTTTAAGTGACAAAATGACACACACTCGCCCTTTTTATGCATTAGAAATGCCCGGGCATGGATTAAGTGATCATCGGCCTTCCTCGACGACCTATCACTTACTAGAGAATGTAGTTGATGTGCTGGCATTTATTGATGAAGTTTCTAATGGTCAACCTGTTAGTTTGATTGGACACTCTTTAGGTGGAATAGTGTCCTCCTTACTTGCTGCAGCTTCACCTAAGCGAATTGACAGGCTCGTGTTGCTAGATAGTCTTGGGCCTTTAACAGATGAAACGAGTAATGTTTTACCTCAACTAAGAAAGGCGATTGCTAAGGCAAGTTTATTTAAATCTTCTAAAATGACAGTTTATCCTAGTAAAGAAATGGCTAGCTCGGTAAGAATGAAGGGGGTTGGGAAAGTCGATCGAGCAGCCGCGTCTTTACTTGTCGAGCGAGGCATCAAAAAGGTGCAGGGTGGATATAGTTGGACATCAGACCCCAGATTACTAGAGCCTTCTTTAATGCGCTTCACTGAGGCTCAGATTAAGTCTGTATTTTCTGGTATTGAGTGCCCTATACGTCTTATTTGTGGCGATAAAGGTTACTTTTCTAATTATGAAGGCTTAAAAAAGCGTCTTGATTACCTCAAAAGAGGTGATGATGCGATAGATAAACATTTGGTTTCAGGCGGTCATCACTTTCACATGGATGGCGATGTAACCACCACTTCGGAGTTAATTAATGAGTTTATTTATGCATAATCTTTGTAGAAAAATAACACAATTTTTTGTGCTGTATATCACCTTCAATGCGTCAGTCGTTTTTGCGTCTGCCATTCCCTTGTATTCTCATGCTAACCTAGAGTATCAAAAGATTAGCCAGGCTCAGGAGCACCAGTTTCTATTAAGTACGCCCAAGCGAATTAGTAATACTTTGAATATAGAGAAAGAGGTGTTATTAGCGGGTGACCGGAGCAATTTGCTTTTAAAGATAAAACCAACAGGGAGCAGCAAAGAGGCTTATCTTTTTTATAAGGGCCTGATCGGAGAACGTGGTCAAGTATCTTATTCATGTGAAGAAAGAGCCTGTGGTAGCAGTAATTATTGGGCAAATAGTATTTTCAATGAAAGTAAGTTATACGGGCGTGACAGTGAGCAGTATTATCTTGCGGGGCGCCTTAATATTAAAGGGCAACACTATTTTGTTTCTGTATATATTGTTAAAAATGGACGAAAACAACAGTATATTTATTTAAGTTACGTGTTATATGAATCGCAGAAGCCGGACGTGACGACTCAAGGTGCGAAGCAAATGAGTCAGTTGCGTTTGTGGCAGCAAGGTGTTTCTTTCGAAAAACCTGATTTGGACAATAAGCAGTTGCCTTTTTTAATGCAAACAATGGAAAGTAACCCCTCTTTATCTTTGTGGGTTGTCGGGTATGCAGAAGTTGCAGAAAACCAGAAAGTAGTGGATGTAATGAATACGTCTGAAAAAGCAGTTAATGCATTCAGCGTAGAGATTGGCCGACAGTTGAACGTAAGCGCCGAGCGTATAATAATTATAAATATAGGGCCATTTGATCAAAAACCGGAAGGGTATACTGCTGCCACTTGGTCCCGGATATATTTATTACAATAATATACTAAGGTTTATTTATTATGAATAAAAATGAAGAGATAGCTATAAAGAGAAAGCTGCTAGGTTTGTCGCAAAGCGGTCAATTTGTAGAATCTGAAAAGTTAGCTTTATATCTAGTCGAACATATATCTACTGATTTGGAGGTATGGTTTGCGCTCGCACAAATTCAGCGAGCATTAGGGAAACATGACCTAGCGCTACAATCTTTTGAGCGGGTAGCTGCTCGTAAGTCAAATATCAGAGCACAAGCTTTAGCGGCAATTATTCCGCTTTGTATCAAACTTGGGCTTTTAGATAAAGGTGTGAATGCTGCAAAAAAGCAACTTAAAATAGAGCCCCAATCAGCGTTACCGCATTATCAACTTGCACGGATGTTGTGGAAATTACAGCATCTTCACCAAGCGGCTGAACATTTTAAAAAGGCAATATTATTTGATCCAAATAATGCTGAATATAACTTATTTTGGGCTGAAGTCTTAGCATATATAGGTGATGCTAATAGTACTTTGGCGCAGTTTGAGCATACAAAAACTTTAGATACAGATAATGATGAAATTCACTTAAAGCATTTGTTGTTTTTAAACTACTGTGATGAGCTATCGAATGAAGATGTTTTCAGGTGTCATGTTGAGTTTGGCAAACGTTTAGAAGCGCGTTATGCCAAAGTAGAAAGCTTTCCTGTAAAAGAATGCGCGCGTAAAATTCGAGTTGCTTATGTATCTACCGATTTTATGCGTCATTCAGTTAGCTATTTTTTCTTACCTATTGCAAAAGGGTATGATAATAATCAATTCGAATTATATTGTTATTCAGATATGCCAGCAAGCAAAGCTGATGAAGTAACTGAACAGTTGAAAGCTTGTAGTACGCTTTGGCGCGATGTACATCCCCTGACTAATGAGCAGTTATATACTCAAATTCGTAATGATGAAATAGATATACTTGTTGACTTAGCCGGCTATGGCGGTATGAAGTCTCGCATGCCAGTTTTTGCGCGAAAAGCAGCGCCAGTTCAAGTGACTTATTTAGCATACCCTAATACAACTGGCTTAACGCGAATGGATTATCGGATTGTTGATGAGTTCACTGATCCTGTCGGTGTAGCAGAAACTCTGAGTAGCGAGAAATTGGCACGCCTTAAGAATAGCTTTTTATGCTATGAGCCTGAAGAGGTGTCACCTTCAATTGAATCTTTACCTGCAGATAATACCGGTGTGTTTACTTTTGGTTCGTTTAATAACTATTTGAAAATAACCGATGACGTAATTGATGCTTGGTCGAAAATACTTTCACAGGTTCCAAACTCGAGGATCTATGTAAAAGCGTCTGTTTTTGCTGATCATGGTTTACAAAAAGACTTTGCGGCGCGTTGTAAATCAGTTGGTATTGAGCGAAAACGGCTTTTGTTATCTAGCCTAATAATTGATAAACAGTCACATTTAAGTAAGTATAATCAAGTAGATATTCATCTGGATACTTACCCGTATAACGGCACTACCACGACACTTGAGGCAATGTGGATGGGTGTTCCGACAGTCACTTGGACAGGAGAATCTCATCGCTCCAGAGTCGGTAACAGTATTATGTCTAACTTAGGGTTAGCTGATTATATAGCGCATACAAAAGAAGAATATATTGATCTTGCCGTATCAAAGGCAAATGATTTAGATGTACTTCGTACTGTTAGGGCAGAAAGTCGCGCCCGAATTTCTGAAAGCGCAATCATGGATAATAAAGGTTTTGTTAAAGAGCTCGAAAATTTTTATAGGCGAAGTATGAAATAACTATCATCTGAGGGTGGGTCGTAAATTATTGTGTGAAAGTTTCTTTCGCGTTAGACGCTCTCTCTATATAATTGCTGTTTTAAATTATCTGAGATATAAATTCTGTGCCTGATTCCTTAGCCACGATTGCTGACTTTATTCGTTTTACCTACTCTCGTTTAAATCACGAACCTGTTTATTTTGGACATGGTACAGATAATAGCTGGGATGAAGCGGTTAGTTTGGTTCTTCAAAGCCTCAATTTACCTTGGGATTTTGCCAGTGATTTATGGTCATGCAGCCTAACCAGTGACGAACGTAACAAACTCTTGGGTGTGATTGACGCTCGAATTATTGATCGTATCCCGCTTCCATATTTGACTCACCAAGCCTGGTTTTGTGAGCATAGGTTTTATGTAGACGAGCGAGTCTTAATTCCTCGTTCTCCTATTGCAGAGCTAATATTAGATCGCTTTTCACCTTGGCTTAGTAATGAAAACCTGATGAGTGATGGTGCTGCTAATATATTGGATTTATGTACAGGAAGTGGATGTATTGGTATCGCTTGCGCTTTGGAGTTTGAAAACGCAGAAGTAGATTTACTTGATATTTCTGCGCCAGCATTAGACGTTGCAAACATAAATGTTCAAAATTATGGCTTAGAAGGTCGTGTACATACGATAGAGTCTGATATTTTTTCTGCTTTGGGTTCAGCGCAAGAAAAACGTTACGATCTAATTGTTTCAAACCCGCCTTACGTTGACGAAAAAGATTTCAAGGAAATGCCAGAAGAGTTCTCTAAAGAACCTAAATTAGGCTTAGTCTCTGGCAATGATGGTTTAGACTTTGTACGTCAACTATTAGCTGAAGCTTCACGTTATCTTAAAGATGACGGTTTATTGGTTGTTGAGGTTGGGAATAGTTGGGAAGCGTTAGAGCAAGCTTATCCAGAGCATCCATTTACATGGATAGAGTTTGAGTTTGGTGGTCATGGTGTATTTGTGATGCAGGCATCAGAGTTAGCGTTATTGACTAAGCGTAATTAAAGACACTGTTTAGCAGGCTACTATTTAGTAAGCAGTGTTTAAGTAGTAAATCATTCGAGTGATTGCGGTGAGTATTCCTGCGCATCACTTAAACCGTTTTAAGCATTGATTTGGATTGTAATATGTCAGGCAACAGTTTTGGTAAATTATTTACAGTTACATCGTTCGGTGAAAGTCATGGTAAGGCCATTGGTTGTATTGTTGATGGCTGCCCTTCAGGAATCGAGATCTGTGAAGAAGATTTACAGATTGATCTTGATCGACGTAAGCCTGGTACCTCTCGTTTTACGACTCAACGTAAAGAAGCCGATGAAGTAAAAATTCTTTCTGGTGTATTTGAAGGAAAAACGACAGGAACATCGATTGGTCTATTAATTGAAAATACTGATCAACGGTCTAAAGATTACTCAAATATCGTCGATACCTTTCGTCCATCTCATGCTGATTATACCTATACTCAGAAATACGGGGTGCGTGATTATCGAGGTGGTGGGCGTTCTTCAGCGCGTGAAACAGCTATGCGCGTGGCAGCGGGCGCCATTGCTAAAAAATACCTCAAGCAAAAGCTAGGTGTTGAAGTTAAGGGGTATTTGTCACAACTAGGTCCAATTAAAGTTGAAAAAATTGATTGGTCGATAGTCGACTCAAATCCATTTTTTTGTCCTGATGCGGATAAAATTCCTGAGATGGAAGCATACATGCAGGCTCTAAATAAAGAAGGGAATTCAATTGGGGCGAAAATATCTGTCGTCGCAAGTAAGATTCCTGCGGGGCTTGGTGAACCGGTTTTTGACCGGTTAGATGCTGAGTTAGCGCATGCATTGATGAGTATCAATGCGGTTAAAGGTGTCGAAATAGGCGCCGGTTTTGATTGTGTTGAGCAAAAAGGCACGGAGCACCGTGATGAAATGTCACCGGAAGGTTTTTTATCAAACAACTCGGGCGGGATTCTAGGTGGTATATCAACAGGGCAAGACATTATTGCTCATATAGCGCTAAAGCCTACATCAAGTATCCGCTTACCCGGAAAAAGTATTGATGCTAAAGGTAATGCTATCGATGTGGTAACTCATGGACGGCATGATCCTTGTGTTGGTATTCGTGCGACACCTATAGCAGAAGCAATGATGGCAATTGTTTTAATGGATCATTATTTAAGAAATCGTGGTCAAAACGCAGATGTTTCAAGTGAAACACCACGTATTTAATTGAGTAGTGATCTTGAATTATGAATGTTTCAGATTTTGATTTTGAGCTACCAGATGGTTTGATAGCGAATTACCCTGAGTCTAATCGTACTGATAGCCGCTTGCTTGCGCTTGATGGTAATGATGGATCTATAAATGATGGGGTATTTACAGATATTCTAACGCTTTTAAAACCTAACGACTTGTTAGTATTTAATGATACTAAGGTTGTGCCTGCACGTTTATTTGGGCGGAAAGAGACAGGCGGGAAGCTTGAGATCTTATTTGAGCGTCGTATTGATGATGCTACTTTTTTAGCTCATGTCCGTTCAAGTAAATCACCTAAAGAAGGCAGTAAAATACTGCTTGAAGAAGGTTTTAAGTTAACGATGAAGGGGCGGCAAGGTGCTTTGTTTGTTTTAGAAATTTCAAGTGATAACCTCGCCCGCAATATTGATGTTTTTTCACTGTTGGAAAAATTAGGTCATATACCTTTACCCCCCTATATTGAGCGTTCTGATGAAGAATTAGACCAATCACGCTACCAAACGGTTTATGCCCAGAACCCTGGAGCTGCGGCTGCACCGACTGCAGGTCTGCACTTTGATGATAATATTATAGAGAGCCTCAAGTCCAAAGGCGTGAATACCACCTTTGTAACGCTTCATGTTGGGGCTGGAACATTTCAGCCGGTTAAAGTCGACCAAATTAAAGATCATGTAATGCATTCGGAGTGGATTCATGTCTCTGATGAAACGGTAGCAGCAATAGAGCACACAAAGAAACTTGGTGGACGGGTTGTTTGTGTAGGTACCACTAGTTTGCGTAGCCTAGAGTCAGCCAGTCAGACTGGTCAGGTTAAGCCTTTTATTGGGGATACCGATATTTTTATATTCCCTGGTTATAAGTTCAACACAGTCGATGCACTCATTACAAACTTCCATCTGCCTAAATCTACGTTACTAATGCTAGTGTCTGCGTTCTCAGGTAAAAATCATGTGATGAATGCTTACGCGCACGCGATTAAAGAAAAGTATCGCTTTTTCAGTTATGGGGATGCTATGTTTTTGAGCCCTCAAGATTGTTCAGTTTCGAAATAAATTAAAGAAAATTCTATATTTAGGAGTTCTACATTGAGTTTCATGTCATTTAAGGTCAGTAAAACAGAGGGTAATGCAAGAAGAGGCGAGTTGGTTTTCCCGCGAGGAAAAGTACAAACACCTGCTTTTATGCCTGTCGGAACCTATGGCACTGTGAAAGGAATGCTTCCTAGAGATATTGAAGAAATCGGTGCTGAAATAATCTTAGGTAACACTTTTCACTTGATGTTACGACCTGGTACTGAAGTCGTGCAAAAGCACGGTGATTTACATGACTTTACGCAATGGAAAGGGCCGATTCTTACTGATTCGGGCGGTTTTCAGGTATTTAGTCTGGGAGAAATGAGAAAGATAAGTGAAAAAGGTGTAATTTTTCGTTCTCCCATTAATGGTGATTTAGTCGAGTTGACGCCAGAAATATCAATGGATGTGCAGGAGAAACTCGGTGCAGATGTTGTCATGATTTTTGATGAGTGTACGCCATACCCAGCTACTGAAGATGAAGCGCGTACTTCAATGGAGCTTTCATTACGATGGGCTAAGCGAAGTAAAGACGCACATCAAGGTAATGATGCCGCATTATTTGGGATTGTGCAGGGCGGAATGTACGACCACCTCAGAGAAGAATCTTTAAAAGGCCTAATAGAAATAGATTTTGATGGTTTTGCTATTGGTGGTTTGTCTGTCGGAGAGCCGAAAGATGAAATGATGAAGGTACTCGACTTCGTCGCAGACAAAATGCCAGCGGATAAACCAAGGTACCTGATGGGGGTTGGTAAACCTGAAGACTTAGTAGAGGCAGTGCGTCGAGGCATTGATATGTTTGACTGTGTGATGCCGACGCGAAATGCGCGTAACGGCCATTTATTTACCTCAACAGGCGTGATAAAAATCAGAAATGCGGTGCATAAAGAGGATATACAACCGCTTGATGCAGAGTGTGATTGCTACACCTGTAAAAACTTTAGTCGAAGTTATTTGAACCATTTAGATCGCTGTGGCGAAATTTTAGGCGCGCAACTAAATACAATTCATAACTTACGGTTTTATCAGAATTTGATGAGCGGATTGCGTCAAGCGATTGAACAAGGTAAATTGTCCGGCTTTATAGATGTCTTTTATGCCAAAAGAGGCGAAACAACACCTTCTTTAACCATAGATTAGACTTTAGAAATTAAAAAATATACATTTAAAACTTGAGGAAAAAAGAGATGAAAATAACTGCAAAAATTGGCCTGTTCTTGGCGTTTTGTTTATTTACCATGGCAAGTCATGCTGAAGGTTCCGTAGCGCCAGAAGGGCCTGGTGCATTAATGCAGTTGGTTTTCTTTGGTGGTTTTATTATCATTTTTTACTTCTTGATGTGGCGCCCGCAGTCGAAACGTGCAAAAGAACATAAAAATCTTGTGACTGGCCTAAGTAAAGGTGACGAAGTTATTACTACTGGTGGAATTGCAGGTAAAATTACTAAGGTTTCTGATGATTTTATTCGTGTAGAAATCGCAGAAGGTGTAGAAATTAAAATTCAGAAAGTTGCAATTTCGACAGCCTTACCAAAAGGCACATTGAAAAACGTTTAATCGTCTTTGTATTAAGCCTGCCTCGGTAGGCTTTGTAGAAAATCAACATTTAATAATAAATCGCATTAGGATTCGGAGCTCATATGCTCAATAAATACCCCGCTTGGAAATACATACTAATACTTATAATAATTGGGCTTGGTGCGGTGTACTCGCTACCGAACCTTTATCCGGATGATTTTGCTGTCCAGGTCACCGGAACACAAACTAACTTTGTTCCGGATGAAAAGTTAAGCAAAAAAGTCGAAGAAATACTGTCTAAATCAGGTGTTGAACTAACTGGTGCTGACATAGATAAGAAAAACCTACTTGTTAGATTTAGTACGAGCAAAGCTCAGTTAGCGGCTAAATCAATTTTGCAGCATGAACTAGGCGATGACTATATTACAGCTTTGAATATGGCGCCAACTACACCTGAGTGGTTAAAGAGCATAGGTGCTGGTCCAATGAAGCTTGGTTTGGATTTACGTGGAGGGGTTCATTTCTTATTAGAAGTTGATATGGAAAAAGCCTTAAGCCAGAAGCTAAAGGTTAATTTAAGTGAATTAAAGTCGGCGATGCGAGATAAAAAAATTCGTTATCGTTCTGCTCAAATTTCAGGGATTGATAGCCTTACGATTAAGTTTAAAAAATCTGATGAACGAGACAAGGCTGAGTCTCAAATTGCATCTTCAAACAGAGAGTTTATGCGTACTTCTACTGATGAAGATGACGCATATTTCTTAACACTACAGTTATCAGAAGCTCGAATTAAAGAAATTGAAGATTACGCTATACAGCAAAACTTAACGACATTAAGAAATCGAGTGAATGAGCTAGGTGTAGCAGAACCGCTTGTACAACGACAAGGTAGAAACCGTATTGTTGTTGAGTTGCCGGGTGTGCAAGATACTGCTACAGCTAAGCGAATAATCGGTAAAACTGCAAATCTTGAGTTTCGTCTAGAAGCGAAACCAGATGCAAACAGTCGCTCTACCCAAAAGTTTAAATTTAAAAATGACCCAAGCCGAACTTCTTTATTAGAAAATGACATTATTGTCACAGGTAGTAATGTTTCTGATGCTAATTCAGGTTTTGATGAGAATGGTGTTGCTCAAGTAAATATCTCACTAGATGGAAGTGGTGGGAAAATGATGCTTGATACGACTAAAAGGTCGATCAAACGAAGAATGGGGGTTTTATTTATTGAACAAAAGACCGAAACATCTCGTAAGATTGTGGATGGTGAAGAAGTTATTACCCGGCGTAATCGTGAAATACGAAACATTATTAACTTAGCAACGATACAGAGCGCATTTGGTAATAGTTTTCGTATTACTGGTATGGATTCTTCAGCAGCTGCTGCCGAATTAGCCTTATTGCTTAGAGCGGGCTCACTTGCTGCACCTATTTATTTTGTTGAAGAACGTACAGTCGGTCCTAGTTTGGGTGCTGCAAATATAAATGCTGGAATAACTTCCATGCAGCTTGGGTTTGGTTTAGTGCTTATTTTTATGTTGGTTTATTACAGAGCCTTTGGTTTGGTAGCAAATGTCGCGTTAGCGCTTAATGTTATTTTATTATGTGCACTTATGTCATTAATGTCTGCTACTTTAACCTTACCTGGTATTGCGGGTATTGTTTTAACAGTCGGAATGGCGGTTGATGCTAACGTGCTTATTTTTGAACGTATTCGAGAAGAGTTAGCAAGTGGGTTGTCGCCTCAACAAGCGATACATAGCGGCTACAGTCGTGCATTTATCACCATTTTCGACGCCAATATAACAACGCTAATTGCTGCGGTAATACTTTTTGCGGTAGGTACAGGTCCGGTTAAAGGCTTCGCAGTGACCTTATCTCTGGGCATTATTACTTCATTATTTACCTCTGTCGTACTTACTAGAGCAATTGTTAATGCTGTGTACGGTGGCCGTGAAATAAATAAACTCTCGATTGGTTCAAGTGCTGGGAAATAATGACTATGAATAAGCAAATAAACTTTATGGGAAAGCGGCAACTAGCTGCTTTCTTTTCAATAGCACTGATTATTGCATCGATTGCATCTCTATCTGTCAAAGGTCTTGCTTTAGGGTTGGACTTTACTGGCGGAACACTTGTAGAAGTGGAGTATGAAGCAGCTCCTGATCTAGAAGAGGTTCGAGCTTTATTAACAAACAGTGGGTATGAGAAGTTAGTTGTTCAGAATTTTGGTTCGCAAACGGCTGTGCTAGTTAGATTGTCTGAAAGCTTTAATGACAAAATAGGTGCTCAAGTTGTTACAAGTCTTGCGTCAAAAGGGCAAACTGTAGAGCTAAAGCGTGCCGAGTTTGTGGGCGCTCAGGTTGGTGAAGAGTTAAGAGAACAGGGTGGTTTAGGCCTGCTTTTGGCGCTAGGAATTGTTATGCTTTATGTGGCCCTAAGATTCCAGTTAAAGTTCTCGGTTGGTGCGGTTGGTGCATTAATTCATGACGTAATTATCGTCGTTGGTTGTTTTTCTATCTTTAATTGGGATTTTGACCTGACTGTCCTAGCTGCTTTGTTAGCTGTTATAGGTTACTCCCTTAACGATACGATTGTTGTTTCGGATAGGATACGTGAAAACTTCAGGCTGTTGCGAAAAGCATCGCCAACTGAGGTGATTAATGTATCTTTAACTCAAACGCTCTCACGTACTGTAGTCACTTCTTTAACCACCCTTTTGGTGCTAGCTGCTTTGTACTTCTTTGGTGGAGAGATGATTAATGGCTTTGCTAAAGCACTATTGATTGGGGTAGTGATCGGTACATACTCCTCAATATATGTTGCAAGTAACGTATTGCTAGCGATGGGCATTACAAAAGAGGATCTAATTGCGCCAGAAGTTGAGGAAGGTGAAGAAGTTGACGATAGGCCGTAATTAGTTTTTCTTTATACCAAAAAAAGCCGCTCCTATTTCAAATAGGAGCGGCTTTTTTGTGTGCTTAACTCTTAAAGTTTATCTTGATAGCTATTCAGGCGCTGCACTAGTGCTTTGAAAAGTTTTGGGTTTGCAACAATGATTTTGTCTTCATTGTCTTTAAACATACCACCGTTAAAGGTGCCTGTAAGTGCGCCTGCTTCTTGACAGAACAATAAGGCTGCATCTAATTCAGTTTTATTAATTTTAGAAAGTACCGCTGCTTCAATTTGACCTGAGGCAACCATCGCTAAATCGAGTGCGTCGCAGGAGCTCAATAAAACTTGGTTTGTGTTTGTGCTTAGTTCAGTAATTAGGTCTGAAATAACGTGGCTTTCTGCATGAGTCGATAATTGGTTTAATGTGTTTGTTGTGATGATTGACTCATTTAAGCGTTTAACGGGGGAGCATCGAATTCTACGACCATTCAATGCGGCGCCACTTCCTCGGCTAGCAGTGAATTCATCACCCGTAAATGGATTCACCAATAGTGCATTTTGAGCTTTTCCATTTTTCTTATGTACAATTGAAAAAGCACTTGAGGGCAATTTTCTTAGTAAGTGAGCCGGGTTATGGATGCCATAGATATGCCAGCTATCTTCTTTTACTTCAGGCAAAGTTTCGCCAGGTGCAACGATAAAGTGAGTAGGGTTGGCTTTTTTCAAGCTATCAAAAAAAGTTTGAAACAAGCTCTCTTCTAAATGACTTAGTAATTTATCATTTGCATTAGCGTCTGATTGAGTTGGGTCATTTTTATCAAGTGTTTGATTGATGTATTCAGAAGCTTGACGGGCGGCTCTAATGGCAATATTTAGGATTGGTTGCATAGCTAGTCACTTTTAATAGGGTGTCGGGTGATAATCTGGCGCGCATAATAACAAAAAAAATGGGATTGAGCACTAGAGCTGGTCGAAATCAATATTTCTACTCCCATCGTAAGCTAAACAGGGTTAAACTTACTAACTATAAATGTGATATGGAATTTCTAAATTCTGTATCTTAATGTTGGTTGAGTGAAATTATATTGAACAATTCAAAAGAAAGTAGGCGTCAACCTACTCAAGAGCGAAGTAAAAAGAGAGTAGATGCAATTCTACAAGCCTCAAAGCAGCTAATTTCTGAAAAAGGCAGCTCTAAACTTAAAATTCATGATATTGCTGAGCGCGCAGGAGTCACGCCAGCATCGATCTACCAATATTTTCCAAGCAAAAGCGCAATCATGCTTGCGCTGGTTGATTCAGTTTTGGCTGCAACGCAATCAAAGCTTTTAAAGAAAATACCTGAGATGACGACAATGGCCGAAGCATGTTTTGTCATGCAGTCACTCATTGAAGACCACTACCAAGTATATGTGAATGAGCCTGCTTTATTGGATGTCTGGATGATAATCTCTGCTGATAAATCACTTCAAAAACTTGATTTAGAAGACAGTCGCCAGACATCAGATTTAATTATGGGTTGCGTTAAGCAGTTCTATGAAGAAAAATATTGGGGGAAAATATCTGAGGTGAGCTTCTTGCTTGCGCATATGGCTGGCGCTGCAATTCGTATGGCTGTTCCATTAGGTCCTGTTGAGGGGCGGTCAATAATTGATGTTTTTAAACGCATCATTAATCCACCTACGTTAGAAAGCATGATAAAACTGGAATTAACACTTGAATAAAAATCTGCAAGAAATACAACTAGCGAGTTCTGTGCGCGTTGTTTTAATGAGAACAACGCATCCTGGTAATATTGGCGCTGTTGCTAGAGCAATGAAGAACATGGGGCTTAATAAGCTCTGTTTAGTTAATGGTGCTGATGAAAGTTCACAAGACGCGCGTCGACGAGCAGCGGGTGCAGAGAATGTTTTGGAGTCCGCAGTAGTGACGTCTTCAATCGATGAGGCGCTTGATGGTGTGCAGTTGGTAATTGGCGCAAGTGCTCGAAATAGGAAAATGGTCTGGCCTCTGATGAACCCAAGGGATTGCGCTTCATTAATTGCAAAAAAAGTATTTAATTCCGAGTCGTCATCATCGCCTATCCAAGTTGCTCTTTTGTTTGGACAAGAGGCGAGTGGCCTGAGTAATGAAGAATTACAGCGCTGTCATTATCATGTGAATATTCCGGCTGTGGCTGATTTTTCCTCGTTGAATCTTGCGATGGCGGTACAGCTTGTATGTTATGAAATCAGAATGGCGATGTTACTTGATAATACGGGCGAAGCCTCCCATCAATTAACTAGCTCAATTCTTTCTTCTGATGACGAGGGGTGGGATGAGCCGCCGGCAGCGGTTGAAGAAATAGAAGGCTTTTTTCGGCATTTAGAAGAGACTCTGATCAAAATTGGGTTTCACGATCCTGAAACCCCGCGACAATTGATGACTAGGTTGCGTCGACTCTATCAGCGAGCGCATCTCGATTGCGTCGACTCTATCAGCGAGCGCATCTCGACAAAATGGAAGTTAATATTCTGCGCGGCATTTTAAGTGCTTCGCAAAAACACACGAAATAAATTGAGACGAGTATGTTTGAGAGTATAAAAGAAGATATTAAAAGTGTATTTGATCGAGATCCGGCAGCGAGAAATACCTTTGAGGTACTTACTAATTACCCCGGTCTACATGCTTTGTTATTTCATCGTTTAGCGCACAAGTTATGGTCTAAAAAAATGTTTTGGTTAGGTCGTACGCTCTCAACTTTTAGTCGTTGGTTGACCGGGATAGAAATTCATCCAGGCGCTCAGATTGGGCGTCGATTTTTTATTGACCATGGGATGGGGGTGGTAATTGGTGAGACAGCAGTTATCGGTAATGATGTTACTTTATATCAAGGCGTAACACTTGGAGGCACCAGTTGGAATAAAGGTAAACGGCACCCTACATTAAAGAATGGTGTTGTTGTTGGTGCGGGAGCAAAAGTGCTCGGACCTTTTGAGGTGGGAGAGAATGCCAAGGTGGGCTCAAATGCCGTTGTAACAAAAGAGGTTCCCGCTGACGCAACGGTGGTTGGAATTCCAGGGCGTATAATCTTGAAAACTGTAACCAAGAAAACAGAACCTTCAGACGAATCAAGACAAAAAATGGAAAAGAATTTAGGTTTTGATGCTTATGGTTTAAGTAATGAAATGCCAGACCCTGTTGCTCGATCCATTAGGAGTATGTTGGATCACATGAGTTTAGTTGATGAGAGGATGAACTCTATGTGCGGTGCGATAAAGAAACTAGATGGTTCATTTAGTAAAGCAGATGTTCAGTCAATCAATGAAGAGGAGATAGACTGTTTTAAGCAAATTAAGAATACTTGATTAAAATGCTTGGGTAATACATAATTTTTGAACACATAACTAATAATGTAGTCTTATTTATGCGATTAACAACTAAAGGTCGATATGCCGTCACTGCAATGCTTGATTTGGCCTTGCATCATCAAGATGGGCCAGTATCCTTGGCCGATATTTCGCTTAGGCAGGGCATATCATTGTCATACTTAGAGCAATTGTTTTCGAAGCTTAGAAAGAAAATGTTGGTTAAAAGTATTAGAGGTCCTGGTGGCGGGTACCAGCTGCAGACCACAACGTGTGATATTTCTATTGCAAATATTATCGATGCAGTGGATGAATCGATAGATACTACTCGTTGTCGTGATAAGGGCGATTGTCAAGATGGTGAAAAATGTCTTACTCATCATTTATGGTTAGACTTGAGTCTTCAAATTCATTCCTTCCTAAGTGATGTTACCCTAGAAAGTTTGATGCTAAAGCGAGACGTACAAATCACCTCTGCTCGGCAGAATCGAATTTCAGGCCTTATTGACTCCCGACTTTTAGATATTTAACTCCAAAGAAACCTGTCTATTTTATGAATAAGCTTATTTACCTCGACTACGCAGCGACGACTCCTGTGGATCCACGTGTTGCCGATAAATTATTTCAGCATTTAACGATGGATGGTGTATTTGCTAATCCTGCATCGCGCTCACATATGTATGGTTGGCAGGCTGAGGCGGCAGTTGAAGGGGCGCGAAAGCAAGTGGCTAACCTATTGAATGCCGATACGCGTGAAATTGTATGGACCTCAGGTGCGACAGAGTCAAATAATTTAGCGATTAAAGGTGCTGTAGAGGCGCGTAAAAAACGTGGAAAGCATATTATCACGTCTCTGTCTGAACATAAGGCAGTGATTGATTGTTTTGAGTACCTAGAGTCGAAGGGGTTTAGTGTTACTTGGCTAAAGCCAGATAGTAATGGTGTTGTAAGTTGTGAGAATGTGCTTTCTGCGATACGTGACGATACAATCTTTATTTCACTTATGCATGTTAATAATGAAACAGGCGCAATAAATGATGTCTATAAAGTAGCGAATATTGCAAAGGCACGGGATATTATTTTTCATATTGATGCTGCTCAAAGTACGGGCAAATTAATAATTGATACCCAAGTGTTAGAGGCTGATTTGATCTCGTCATGTGCTCATAAGATATATGGTCCGAAAGGGGTTGGTATTTTATATGTGCGCCGCAAGCCAGACTTTGCGCTGCCGGCACAAATTCATGGTGGGGGTCATGAACGAGGAATGAGGTCGGGTACTCTGGCGACACATCAGATAGTGGCTATGGGTGAGGCGTTAGATATAGCGAATGAAGTAATGGATATAGAGCAGGCAGAAATATTAAGGCTTAAGCTCCTTTTTCTGGATTGTTTGGGGGGAGAGGTTGAGTTCAGTGTCAATGGTGATATAAATCAGTCAGTTTCAGGTATTCTAAATTTATCTTTTCCTGGCAAAGATGGACAAATATTATTGTCAGCATTGCCTGGTTTAGCGATATCCTCAGGTTCAGCCTGCACCTCAGCGACTATGTCTCCTTCGCATGTTTTAGCTTCAATGGGCTTGTCTGACGAGGCAGCGTTAGGCTCTTTGCGTTTCTCTTTTGGGCGATTCACTTCAGAAGAAGAGGTGCGTTTTGCAGCAGAAACATTACGCAATGTTTTAATCAAAATGACGTAAGTTCTAAATATTTTTTAATGCCTAGTTTGAAAGATGTCTTTCTGTTGCATAGCCTAGTATAATTTGGCCTCAAATTTTAACGTGTTCATTTTCAGTCTCTTCGAGTACATGATAGAACGCATTTTTACACATTTATTGGAGAATATGATTATGGCAGTTGAACGCACTCTTTCTATTATTAAGCCTGATGCAGTTGCTAAAAACGTTATCGGTAAAATCTACAGTCGTTTTGAGTCAAATGGTTTACAAATTATTGCATCTAAAATGCAGCAATTGTCTCAAGAGAAAGCAGAAGGTTTTTATGCTGAGCATAAAGAACGTCCTTTCTTTGCTGATTTAGTTGCATTTATGACTTCTGGTCCTGTAGTTGTTCAAGCTTTAGAAGGCGAGAATGCAATTGCTGTACATCGTGACCTTATGGGTGCAACCAACCCTAAAGAAGCTGCTGAAGGTACAATCAGAGCAGACTTCGCAGAGTCAATTGATGCGAACGCAGTGCATGGTTCAGATGCTCCAGAATCTGCAGCACGTGAAATTGCATATTTCTTCTCTAATGAAGATCTTTGCTCACGAAGCTAAGTTTTAAGTTTTAAGTAAAAATAAAGCAGGTCTCTCAGGAACCTGCTTTTTGCATATTCAAGAGTAGTGTAATGGATCAAAATAACGTCAAAATTAATTTGCTAGGAATGCCAAGAACCAAGCTAATCGAATTCTTTGCTGAAATGGGCGAGAAACCGTTTCGTGCGAAGCAGGTTATGCAGTGGATACATCAGTATGGTGTTCATGATTTTGATGAAATGACTAATATAAGCAAAAGCTTACGGGAAAAACTTAAAGTTATTTCTGTAGTCGAAGGCCCAGAAATTATTCTTCAAGAAATCTCTTCAGATGGCACGCGTAAATGGGTCATGAAGATGCCAGGCGGCAGCAGTATTGAGACTGTGCTTATACCGGAAGGTAAACGCGGTACATTATGTATTTCTTCGCAAATTGGTTGCGCACTTGATTGTAGTTTTTGTTCAACTGGAAAGCAGGGGTTTAATAGAAACCTCAGTACTGAAGAAATAGTTGGACAAATCTGGAACGCGATTGCATCGTTTGATGACTTAGATCGCGTTAAAGACCGGCCTGTAACAAATGTTGTCTTTATGGGAATGGGAGAGCCCTTACTAAATTTTGATAACGTCATGGATGCCGTAAATATCATGATGGACGACTTTGCTTATAGTATTTCCAAAAAACGACTGACGATCAGCACCGCTGGTGTTGTACCTGCGATTGATAAAATGTGCGGTTTAACGGATGCATCGATTGCTATTTCATTGCATGCACCGAATGATGAATTACGTAATCAGTTAGTGCCTGTGAATAAAAAGTACCCGATACCGGTTTTACTTAACTCTGTGAAAAACTATTTAGACCAGTTGTCGGATAAGCGTAAAGCTACTATCGAATATACCATGATGGCTGGCATTAATGACCGTAAAGTGCATGCCGTTGAACTAATAGAATTATTAAAAGATTTGCCTTGCAAAATTAATCTTATTCCGTTTAATCCATTTCCAGGTTCGGGTTATAAAAAGCCATCAAGTACTGAAGTAAGATTTTTTCAGGACATGTTGATCAATGCAGGTTATATTACGACAGTCAGAACAACGCGTGGTGATGATATTGACGCAGCTTGTGGTCAACTAGTGGGCCAGGTTGAGGACCGTACTCGACGTAGTGCACGCTACATTGAACTAAAAGAGCTTAAGGGCTAAATGGATCGCTGATATGAAATATATTCAAGCTTTTTCATTGTTGACTATTATAACGCTGGTATTGAGTGGGTGTGTTACATCTTCTAATAGTACGTTGTCAAAAAAGGCTGATCCTGTTGAAGCGGTTCGGCGATATGTTCAGTTAGGTTTAGAGTATATAAAGCTTGATGATCTTCATCGTGCGCGTAAACATATTACACGTGCATTATCAATTGATTCGGAAGATGCATCTGCTAATGCCGCATTTGGTCTCATATCTCATCAGGATGGCGACATAGAAAAAGCAGAAGCTTCATTTGTCAAAGCGATCTCATCTAATGAATATTACACAAGAGGTCGGACTTATTATGGCGCTTTCTTATTTTCGGAAAAACGTTATCAAGAGGCACTAAATCAATTTGAAATAGCTTCTAATGATACCGGTTATATTGGACGTGCTCAGATTTTTACTAATATTGCACTTTGTCATGTGAAGTTAACGAATTTTGACGCAGCGCTAAAAGCATATGAGAAGACCCTACGGCTAGATCGGTCTAATGGGCGTGCTCTATCGGGTATTACTGAGTTATTGTTACAGCAAAAAGATTTTAACAGAGCACAGCAGTATTATAATCATTTAGTTCGTTTGCTTCGCCAGCAGGCGCTTAAGCACTCGGCTCAAAGTCTATGGCAAGGGATCAGAATTGCTGATTTCTTTCAGAGTGATGCTCAGGAAGCTAGCCTTGTATTGTTGTTAGAAAAAAATTATCCAGATTCAAATGAGTATTCTCAATACTTAAAACGTGAGCAAGCGAGAAAAACTGATGCCTGAGTCTTCGCAAGAGTTATCTAATAAGTCAAATGATAATTCAGTTACTAATGATGAAGTGTCGGATACTTCAAGCAGTGCTTTCCCTGGGCGTATTCTGCGTGCAGCAAGAGAAGAATTGAATTATTCGATAGAGCAGGTTGCTCAGGAACTACATTTAAGACCTTCTGTTGTACTTGCTATGGAAGAGGAGAAGTATGAAGACTTTAGTAGTGATGTTTTTTTAAAAGGTTATTTTCGCTCATATTGCCGCTTAGTTAATCTACATGAGGAGCGGATGGTTGATTTGTTAGAGTCGCAATTAAAAGGCCTACAAAAAGATATAGACGATGCTGCTCACTTGATCAAAAAAGAGCAACAAGTCAAAAAGCGAAAAAAAGTGTTTGGTGGTTTGTTACTCGTTACTCTTATTGTAGGGGTGCTTTTTTTCCTTATCACTTGGTTCTATCCAACTGATAAGGATACTTTTCAGGCTGAGCCTTTGGTTGAAAAACTTTCATTGCCAACCGGCTCCGTTGTTGCAAATTCACAAAACGAAGTGTTGAAGAATGCTAAGGTTCTCGATACGGAAAAAAAATCGCCTAAAACTGTTATCGCTTCAGTTGGATACAGTGTAAATACGGACGCTGTAATAAAGGATAAGCCAGTGATGGAAGATAAAGTTGATCAAACTGTCATTTCGGAAGTTGAAAAAATAGTAGCGATAACTAGTACCGATAAAGAAAAACATGAGAAAGAGTTAGCGGTTGAGCCCAAGGTTGAACCTGTGGTTGAAATTCTTGCGGCTAAAGTGTCAATATTTGAAGCTGTATTCACAGGTGACTGTTGGTTTAAATTGACTGATGGCAATCAAAAAACAGTGTTTGCTGCATTAAAGCGTAAAGGTGACCGTATTTCTTATTCAGGTATTACACCTTTTAAAGTTGTTTTAGGTGATGCATCAAAAGCTCTTTTAACCTTTGAAGGTGAATCTATTAATCTAAAATCTCATACTGCTAATAATGGCCGTGCACAATTAACCCTCAATAAGGGCTAGGGCGAAGATATGAAATTTGAATCACCAATTAAACGACGCATATCAAAAAAAATATGGGTCGGAAATGTACCTGTAGGTGGTGATGCGCCAATCGCTGTTCAAAGTATGACTAACACGGATACGCTAGACATCGAAGCAACCGTTGCGCAAATAAATGAATTACAAGCCGCAGGCGCCGACATTGTTCGTGTATCCATACCTTCTATGGAAGCTGCAGAAACTTTCAAAGAGATAAAACTTCAAACGGATATCCCTTTAGTCGCAGATATACACTTTGATTATAAAATTGCCTTAAAAGTCGCTGAATATGGTGTGGACTGTTTACGGATCAATCCCGGAAATATTGGCAAAGAAGAACGAATTAAAGCAGTTATTGACGCGGCTCGTGAGCATAATATACCAATTCGTATTGGTGTGAATGCTGGTTCTTTAGAAAAAGATCTACAAAAGAAATACGGCGAACCTAATCCTGAAGCATTGGTAGAATCAGCAATGCGCCACGTAGAAATTCTAAGACGGCATAATTTTGATAACTTCAAAGTAAGCCTCAAAGCTTCAGATGTATTCATGACTGTTGCTGCGTACCGCCTTATCGCTAATAAAATTGAGCAACCCATACACTTAGGAATTACTGAAGCAGGTGGCCTTAGAGCCGGGGCCGTTAAATCTGCTGTAGGATTGGGTATGCTACTAATGGATGGGATAGGCGATACAATTCGTGTTTCATTGGCCGCAAATCCGGTAGAAGAAATCAAAGTTGGCTTTGATATTTTAAAGAGTCTACGTATTCGTGCTAAAGGTATAAATTTTATAGCTTGCCCTAGCTGCTCACGCCAAAACTTTGATGTTGTTCAAACGATGAATGATTTAGAGGAGCGTCTTGAAGATATATCCACTCCATTAGATGTCGCTATCATTGGCTGTATTGTAAATGGGCCAGGTGAAGCGCGTGAAGCTGATTTAGGTCTGACAGGTGGCTCACCTAATAATTTATTATATTTAGATGGTAAGCCTCATCATAAAATAAATAATGATAATTTGGTTGATGAACTCGAAACGAATATACGTGAACAGATTAGATTAAAAGAAATTGAGCAAGCAAAGTTAATTGTTAAAGCTTAATAGCCGCTGATTAGAGCTGCTCATTGTTAAAAAACTAATAAGGAATACTTTCTTGGCAAAAATCCAAGCTATTCGTGGTATGAACGATTTATTACCGCAACAGTCACCCGTTTGGCAGTATTTAGAAAACCAGGTGAAAGAAGTTTTGTTAGCATACGGCTATAACGAAATTCGTATGCCTGTTGTCGAGAAAACCGAATTGTTTAAGCGATCAATTGGAGAAGTCACTGATATCGTCGAAAAGGAAATGTACACCTTTGATGATCGAAATGGGGACAGCTTAACCTTACGACCTGAAGGTACCGCCTGTTGTGTTCGTGCGGCAGAGCAACATGGCTTGCTTTATAATCAGACTCAAAGGCTTTGGTATGCTGGCCCAATGTTTCGCTATGAGCGTCCTCAGAAAGGGCGTTACCGTCAGTTTCATCAAATTGGTGTAGAGTGTTTTGGGTTTAAAGGGCCTGATATAGATGCTGAACTTATTATAATGACAGCCCGCTTGTGGCGGAAGTTAGGTTTGCTTCAACACGTATGTTTAGAGATAAACACTCTAGGCTTGCCTGAAGAGCGTTTGGCATATAAAAGTGAGCTGGTTCGTTACTTGGAGCAGTTTGTTAGTGAGTTAGATGAAGATAGCCAGCGTAGGTTAACGACCAACCCTCTAAGAATTCTAGATAGTAAGAATCAGAAAACTCAAGAAATTCTAAATGGTGCGCCTAAGCTATCTGATTTTATGCAGGAGGAATCAAAAGGAGATTTTGAGCAACTTTTAGCGCTTTTAGATGCTTCAGATATCGCATATAAAGTTAACCCTAGGTTAGTGCGCGGTTTGGATTATTATTCTAAAACAGTCTTTGAGTGGGTGACAACAGAGCTTGGTGCTCAAGGTACCGTTTGTGCAGGTGGCCGATATGATGGACTTGTGGCTCAAATGGGTGGAAAACCGACACCAGGTGTTGGCTTTGCGATGGGTATTGAGCGCTTAGTGCTTCTTCTAGAAGAGTTGGATCTAATTCCGACCGAAGTACATAAGCAGGTCGATATTTATGTTATTGCTGCGGGTGAGGGTACTTTGCAGCAAGCATTTAAATTGTCTGAAATGTTAAGAGACACTGGTAATTTTAATGTTTTACAAAATGCAGGTGGCGGAAGTTTTAAGAGCCAGATGAAAAAAGCAGATAAGTCTGGTGCCAGCATCGCATTAATTCTTGGTGAACAAGAGATTCAAGATGGTGTCGTGGTGATCAAACCTTTAATAGGTGATGTGAAACAAACCAGTATTAATAATAGTGATTTATTAAACGAACTAAATAATTTTTTTAAAATAGGGTAACAGGAGCAAAACGTGAGCGACTACAGCACAGAAGAAGAACAAATTGCCGCAATCAAAAATTGGTGGAAGAATAATGGTAACTCATTATTGGTCGGTATAGGTGTAGCTTTAATTATAGTTTTTGGGTGGAAAGCTTATCAAGCCAGTGTTGTAGAGAGTAAATCAGAAGCTTCTACGCTTTATCAAAAAATGATTAGTGCTGCAACCACGACCGACCTGAGCACACCTGAAGAAGGGTCTACAGTCAATTACCTTGCAACAGAGCTAAAAAACAAGTTTTCTGATTCTGAATATGCTATTTATGCTGCAATGTTTATAGCGAAAGAAAGTATTGCTGACGCAAAATATGACGAAGCAAAAAGTGAGCTGAATTGGATTCTTACAAATACGGATGATCAACGCATTATTCATATTGTAAATGGACGTTTAGCCCGTATCTACTCAATACAAGGTGATAACGACGCCGCTTTAAAACTCTTGACCGCAACAGACCCAGCTTTTGAAGCGAGCTATCAAGAAATAATAGGCGATATTAAAATTCGATCAAATGAGAAACAAGCTGCTATCGAGGCATATTCTAAGGCCTACAAGCTTGTAAAAAACAATCCTCAGGCTTTACCTATGCTAGCCTTTAAATTGTCTGATTTAGGTGTTGATCCTGAAACTCTTTAATATGAAAAATATTCCAACTTTAAGTTCTAAAATTGCCAAACTTGGCGTATTCGTTACCATACTTACATTTTTGTTCGCATGTAGTAGTGAGGTCGTAAATGAGCCTGCTGAGCTAGAAAAAATGCGTGATAAAGTAAACATTAAACGTATTTGGAAAGTATCTGTAGGAAACGGCGATAATGACTTAATGTTACAGCTGTCTCCTGTGATAAAGGATGACTTTATATATGCTTTAGATAACGAAGGTTTATTAACGGTTTTAAACCGGTTAAGTGGAAAGGTAGAGTGGGAACGAGAGCTTGATGATAACGTTAGTGGTGGTTTAGAAGTCGATTCACAGCGATTATATTACGCTACTTTTCAAGGAGAACTCGTCTGTTTAGACCGCTACTCAGGTAACCAAATTTGGAGGCGTGAGTTAACCAGCGAAGCAATTTCTGCCCCGTCAAGTAATGGGCGTTTGGTAGCAGTTCAGACTATTGATGGTAAATTGTTTTCTTTTGGTACGGCTGAGGGGATACAGCGCTGGCGTTATGACAGTGTCGGGCCTATTTTGTCCTTACGTGGAACATCAAGTCCTTTGGTGAGTAAAAGCTTTACAATCACAACCTTTGCGAACGGTGAAATGTTAGCGTTTGATAATACGAATGGAAGCACTTTCTGGAAGGCTGCTATTGGTCTACCACAAGGTCGTACAGAGCTTGAAAGACTTGTTGACGCTGACGGAAAGGCCATTATTGATGCTGAGCGAGTTTACGCAGCTTCTTATCAAGGGCGAGTTGTTGCGCTGAATGCAACAACAGGAAGTGAAGTGTGGTCAAAACCAATTTCTTCTTATGGTGGTGTTGCGGTTGGCTTTACACAAGTTTTTGTCGCAAATGATGAGGGTGATGTGGTTGCGTTTAATAAACTCAACTCCAATGAAGTATGGCGAAATGAAAAACTAAAGTATCGTCGGCTTTCAACACCCACTGTAGTGCAAGACATGGTAGTGGTATCAGACTTTGAAGGGTACTTGCATTTTATGTCTCAGGTTGATGGCGAAATTGTTGCACGAAAATATCCAGATAGTGATGGCGTAATGGGCGATGTTTTAGTTGTTGACGATATGGTTTATGTTTATGCACGATCAGGCGAAATTGTCGCTTATCGTATTTTCAATTAGACATTTAGTAAGTTATTTACTGATTTTTAGAAAAAGGGCGTTTTAATGATTCCTGTAATTGCGTTAGTTGGACGCCCGAATGTCGGAAAATCGACTCTCTTTAATCGATTGACACGAACGCGTGATGCAATCGTTGCAGATTTTCCTGGTTTAACTCGTGATCGTAAATACGGACGAGGAATAGCATTAGAGAAAAAGTTTATCACGATTGATACCGGGGGTATTAGTGGTGATGAAGAAGGTATTGATGCTGAAATGGCAAACCAGTCTCTTTTGGCTATTGAGGAAGCAGACCTGATTTTCTTTGTGGTTGATGCTCGAGCAGGGCTTACACCAATAGATGAGAGTATCGCTCGCCATATCCGGCAAACTGGTAAACCTTATATATTGGTTGTGAATAAGATTGATGGTTTAGATGCTGAAGTAGCTGCATCTGATTTTTATGCACTTGGTATGGAGACTTTAAAGCTCACAGCCGCTTCCCATAACCGTGGAATTACCGCGCTTATTGAAGATGCTATGGCAGGTTTTCCGGAACAGCTTGAAAGTGGTGAAGAAGAGTCTGCGGGTTGTAAAATAGGAATTGTAGGACGTCCAAACGTAGGGAAATCTACCTTGGTGAACCGTTTGCTCGGTGAAGAACGTGTGGTTGTTTTTGATGAAGCGGGTACTACACGTGATAGCATTTATATCCCCTATGAGCGACGTGATCAACCTTACACATTAATAGATACGGCAGGCGTAAGGCGTAGAAAAAATATTACAGAATCGGTTGAAAAATTTTCAATCATTAAAACATTACAAGCAATTGAAGATGCGAATGTTGTTGTCATTGTTATTGATGCGCGTGAAGGCGTGGTGGAACAAGATCTTCATTTAATTGGTTTCGCAATGGATGCTGGTCGAGCATTGTTGTTAGCCGTTAATAAATGGGATGGCATGACCCAAGATGATAAAAACTCCGTCAAACGTGAATTAGACCGACGGTTAGATTTTCTGGATTATGCGCCAATACATTTTATCTCTGCCAAGCATGGAACTGGTGTCGGTGATCTTTATAAGTCGATTGACCAAGGTTATGAGTCTGCTTTTGCAAAGTGGTCAACCAATCGTTTAACAGAGCTGTTAATTGATATTGTATCTGACCATCAGCCTCCAATGGTACGAGCCAGACGGATTAAGCTACGTTATGCACACCAAGGGGGGTCTAACCCACCTATTATCGTTGTGCATGGCACAAAAACTTCGGATATACCGGATAGCTATAAACGTTATTTAGAAAATTCATTCCGAAAAGTTTTGAAAATTAAATGTACCCCCATACGTTTTCACTTTAAATCGAGTGATAACCCTTTTTCCAAGCCTTCTAATATGTTGAGTGAAAAGGAACGTGTACAAAAAGTACGTAAGTTTAAGACAAAGGAATACGGTACACGTAGAGGAAAGAAATCCACTCGAAATCGAACAGGTAAAAATGCCTAACCACGCTTATAAAATTGGTCACGTTAATGATAAGCAAGCTTTTTGACAAGCAAATTTGCCCAAAGTGCGGAAATCACAATGATTGTGAAAGTAAGCTTGAGGGAGAATTTAATTGCTGGTGTCAGAAGGTTAAGTTGTCTGATGATGATCGTTCCAAGATAAAAGCGCTTGGTTTTTCTGCAGAATGCCTTTGTCTACAGTGCATTGAATTACTCAGAGAAGACAGCTAGTAGCTTTACTTAGTCTAATTTAACTAGAAATTAAGCCCCTAATATACTTTGTCCGCAAACACGTAGCACATTGCCATTTAATGCGTGTGATGTTGGGTGGCAGAAAAAGCTGATACTTTCTGCAATATCAAGCGTTAATCCACCCTGAGAAAGCGTATTCATACGTCTTCCAAGCTCTCTTGTCATAACTGGTATTTGGCTAGTCATTTTAGTTTCGATGAAACCTGGTGCTATAGCATTAATGGTGAAGTTATTATTACTCGTTTTTGCCACTGCTTTCACATATCCTGAAATACCCGCTTTAGAGCAGGCATAATTTGTTTGTCCAAAATTTCCGGCAATACCTGAAATTGAAGAAATACAAACTATTCGTGCTTTAGGGCTAAGTGCATTGTTTTCTAGCAAGAGTTCATTGATTTTAGTGATGACACTTAGATTTATGTTGATTACCTGATTCCAAAAATGTTCAGGCATTTTAGAAAGTGTTTTATCTCGTGTAATCCCCGCGTTATGTACAAATATGTCAATACCGCCAAGTTGAGAGCGAATCGTTTCTAGGATCTGTTGGGGGGCGTCAGCATCAGCTAAATCAAGCGCTAAGCTATGGCCTCCTATTTCATCGGCTAATTTTTTTAATTGAGGTTTATTTGAAGGAATATCTAGACAAATAACACATGCACCATCACGTGACAGTACTCTAGCTGTTTGTTGCCCTATGCCTTGAGCTGCGCCTGTAACAATGGCTGTTTTACCTTGTAATGGTGTCTCCCAGTTAATTTTTGTTGCACGAACTGTTGAATTTCGTAATGAGAGTGTTTGACCAGTAACAAAGCAAGATTTTTCAGTAAGCAGGTAATACAAAGCTGTTTTGATATTACGTTCTGCGCCTTTTTCTAGCATTATAAGGTTACAGGTAGCTCCTTTATTGCCAATTTCTTTTGAAAGTGATTTGGTAAAGCCTGTGAGCGCACTCTGCGTAGCGGAGTGCTCTGGATTCTCAATACCTTGGGGTAGCAAACCAACAATCACAATTTTACCGTTTGTTTTAATTTTAGCTAACGTGGGTTGGAAAAAATGAAACAACACGCTTAATTCTTCTGGGGTTTTTAATCCGGTAGCATCAAATACAATGGATTTAAAATGTTTGGAAATTTGGTTCGATAAATCTACCGGCTCTGCATGACTGTTGGCAGGAGGTTGTATGAATATGGATGGTGAGGTAATGGTTTTCGGGTATACTAATTTTATCGATTCTACATTCAAAGACTTTGTTATCATTTTGAAAGCTAAGTTGTTTTTAGTCCCTGCAATGAGTATTCTTCCACTTGGACAAGAGAGGCTAACATTGGGCGTTCTAAATAAGCTGACAGGCTTTGGTATGTTTAATGCCTGAAATAAACTTTTACCTACCTGAGATGTTGCAAGTCTTAAATATAGGTCGTTCATTGTAGCTGAGCCCGATAATTTTGATTAATCCTTATTGTGGCTTTTTTTAATGGTAATTAAAACCTGATTTATTATAGGAATACTAAAAATAAATGAATAATAATGAGCAATCTGGTGGGTCAGACGAGAAAACTGAATATGCATCTCAGTGGATCGAGTACTTAAAGAAGAAAAATGCTGTTCTGAATGTTATTTGGCCCATATTCATGTTTTCGACTGTATTATGCGCTATTTCAACATTTTATTTTTTCCAGTTATCCGAAAATACGAAACAACAAGTGTTAACAGCACTTTCTAATTTACAAGATTCTAAAGAGAGTCATGAATTGCTTGAAGAGGCTCTAAAACAAAGTAAACAAGAAAATATTGCCTTTTTAATTGATGCTAAAACTGAATTAGAACAGCAAAAAGGCGACTCAGTATCTCAGCTAGATTTAAGTGGGCAGATCGTTGAGACTTTGAAAGAAAAGGTTGCTGCTTTAGAAACGGAAAATTCGCTGATTACGGAAGCGCTTAATAAAGCTAAGTCATTGATAGGTCAATACGGCAAAGATAATCAGGCAGCTCAAAAAAGTTTAGCCGTTAAAACTAAAGCGCACAATACAGAGCGCTTTAGTATGAAAAAGAAATTGAAAGATAGAGAGATTGCATTTAAGGCGCTTATGTCTAGGCAAAAAGAAATGCAGGCTGAAATGAACCGATTGGCTGATGTCGTTGACCAACAAAAGCTTGAAATAAGTAGTGCTGCGGTTAAGCACAATATTGATCAAGTGGCACTAAACACCTCTAATTCGAGAATTGCGTATTTAGAAAAAAAATATAGTGAGTTGGAGGGAAGCATAAAGCTTGCTGCTGAACCTATTTCTAATGCAAGTAGTAAGGTTGATGTAAGTGTGTCGGCAGCTGAAAATTTTGTGCCTTTACAATATAGTGATGGTTTAGAAGAAATAAGAGCGCCCGTTGTTAAAATACCTAACAGTAAGAAAAAAACCAGTACGGACGCTACGTTTGATTACGATCAAATCAGTTTAGAAAATTGATTTGATCGAGATTTTTATGTCGATGAGTTTTAAGGTTTGGTGCGGTCTAACAGCACCCACCTCCGCTATCGTCAGAATATATAAGATCATCAAAAGGTAAGCTGGTACCGCAGTCAGCAAAAATACCATAATGATTTTCAAAAGAACCAATAAATTCGAAATAGTCTTTAAAGCGGGATTCATCCAGCATTCGCCAAGTATTACCACAAACAGGGAAAACTTTCCCTTTTTCAATAAAATGATGTTTATCTAAAATAAAGTGCTCTTCAGAGTGTGGGATTCCTCCACGATAAATTACGGCTTGGCCGTAATCCTCGCAAAAAGGCTCTAATGCTTCTAATTTAAATAGTCGGTAAGTCGCTGAGAAAAAACTAATATGGCCAATTTTATTTTGTATTGCTTCATTTTCAATGGTGATTGATTCATCTTCAACTAATCGAGGGTCTAAAAAGCCAGCTTTTTTGGCGAGGTTTTCGAAATCATTCCAATATAACGCGCCGCTTAGGCATTCGCCATATAGAACTGGGTCGTTGACTAATTCAGTGGGAACTCGACGATCAGAATAAACATCAGAAAAGTATAGCTCGCCACCAGGCTTTAATAAGCGATAGGCTTCTTTAAGAACAGCTTCTTTATCGGGTGATAAGTTGATGACGCAATTCGATACAATGATATCAAAGCTGTTATCCGGTAAATCTAATTCATTCAGTTTTTCGATGTAACCCAGTTTAAATTCAGTGTTCTTAGATTTATAACCAAACTTTTCAGCATGATACGCTTCATGTTTAACTGCTACAGCAAGCTGCTCTTGTGTCATATCAACACCAAGGATGTGGCCATTTTCACCTACCCACTGTGATAAAACATAACAATCACGGCCAGAACCACTTCCTAGGTCCATAATGTGCATGTTTTCCAATAATTGAGGCGCAATAAGCCCGCAACCATAGTAACGACTTAAAACTTCGTCATGGACGTTTGAAAGAGCGGTTTTAACATGACGAGGAAGGCTACCGCTCGTGCAACAAGCGTTAGTTTTAAGGTCGTCAGAATGCTGTAAAACTTTACCGTAATAGTTTTGTACATCTTCATGCATAGGGGAGCATCTCTTTACTTATCGGTCTGGTTGTAAGAATGGGCTGTATGCCAGTATTAAAGACAATAAATTTCTTAATTAGTTCAAGTCTAACAAAAGGCTAAATTAGCACTCTTTGTTCTTTGAATATATAGAGTCTGTAGCCTATCCTCAGTTTATATTAAAAATTTAATGAGCTTTAGTGTCTTAAGGCCTTACCTCAATTTTATCGTATTTAATGTGTGGTTAAAACAGCATGAGTGATAGTCGTTATAATTACCTGAGTGGTGATTATTTTATCAGCGCAGCCAGCCTTCTTTTAGAATTTAGAAGCTTTATTGATTCGCATCCTGTGTTATTCAAAATGAATGTAGCAAATGCTTGTTGGCCTCAATTAGTCGCTTATTGTGAAGAGCTTGCTCTAAATGAAAATATCATGCGATCCATTACGCGTATGCATACCCACTCACAAATTGAGTTTGAACGAGCCTTGTTTTGTAGCTGGGCAAGTTTACTAGTTGCACGGTCATTAAATTTAGATAAAGTTCATCAGCAGACAATATTTTATGCGGGTTTATTGCAGGATATCGGGGGGTATGCATTAAGTGATGAGGCCACAGGTTTAGTTACTACATCTAGCGTGCCTTTTTTACCAACGATGCATGCGCATGATCAACATATACACGCGCTGCAGGGTAGTTCATATATAGAGAGTATTCTGCCTGATATGGTAAACGTTAGTGATTTGATATTAAATCATCATGCAAAAGATGATGGTACAGGGTATCCACGTCATATCAGTGAGTCACAACTTAATCTTGATAACCAAATTCTTATCGTAGCGAACGAAATTAGTGATCGGTTTGACCAGTTAGGTGGGCATAATCAGGCTTTTCATGTTCTCCCAAACCTCAAAATAGGGCAATTTCTATACTTTACTAAGGTACAGAGTGCCTGGTTACGTCTGCTTGAGCCTCATGTATCAGAGCTTAATATAGAGCCTGATGTATATACGAGTGATGACCTAAAATTAAAAGGACTAAAGTTAGAAAAATTAATGTCATGCCTATTATGTGTAAGTGGCGACCTTTTACCTTATGATTTTAATTTAGAGGTTCATGGTCTACGAATAATGATACGTAAATTAGCGAGTCTCTTTACGGATTCTGGTATATTTGATGTTTCAATTTTTGAGGGAACAGAGCAGATATCAGGCGAAATGATGTTTGAAATTCACTCTATTTTTAAAGGTATGCCTGAAATACTTACTCGTTGCTTAAAATTTGTTGATGAAATTCTAGGGTCAAAAAAGTATGATCTGAATATCAATGTCGCTTTATTAAATGAGTGTAGGGTATTGTTGAATAGAAATATAAAAAGTCTGGATGGGAATCGCTGCAGTATATTTAGGTAAATTCACCTCTATAATAAACTCTGCCAAGCTATTATTTTATTCAAATCATTATCTTAATAATTTACTAGGTTAATACATGCAAGCCCAATTCAATCAGGCGCAAAGTTTTCACCAAGCAGGAAACTTAAAGCAAGCTGAGGCGATCTATCGCCAGTTGCTTCAAAATGAAACTAATCATCCTATTATTAATGCGCGGCTTGGGCTATTACTGCATCAAACCAATCGAAATTCAGAGGCCTTGAAATTTTATAAAGTGGCCATTGCATTATTGCCTAATGAATATGATTTGTTGATGCAAGGTATAACGTGTGTTGCTCAGCTTGCGGAAAATGACTTGGCTGAACAATGGCTAAGAATGGCGATAAATTTGAAACCTAATGAAGTTTCCCCGTTAGAGCAGTTAGCTGGTGTGTTGATTGGGTGTCATAAAGAAAACGACTCGTTAGAAGTTATAAAGTCAGTCATTAAATTAGATCCAGCTAATGCAGTGGCCTACAACCTCAAGGGCTTAGCACTTAGCCGCCTCGGTGATACGGAGAAGGGGTATAAGGCATTTCAGAAGTCTGTGAAAATGAATCCAGGTCAACTTGCCGTTGTTCGTAATCTTATTTTGTACGGAAAGGGTAAAAAAGAGCCGATTCTAGAAAGCTTAATCCCTCAATTTGAGCAACGTGTTAATCAGGGTAATCAGACAAATATTGTACAAATGAATATGGGCTACATCTTGTCGATGTATTTTGAAAAAAAGAGTAATGGTAAGTATTACTCCCCAGAGAAAGCATTTCGATATCTTAAAATTGCGAATAATGCGAGCCGTAAGGAAAAACCTTATTTGCACCAAAATACACAACAAACATTTTCACAGCTAGTTGGTTTTTTTAGCGAAGACTTTAAGGAAACGTTTCAAGATTCTGGTTTAACAGATGCTTCACCTATATTTATTTTAGGTATGCCGCGTTCTGGCACAACCTTAATTGAACAAATTTTATCTAGTCATTCGCTGGTTAGTGCAGAGGGTGAAATTACTGATTTAAGCCATAGTATGTCGATTCATCAGTTTATAGGTAAAGATCAAACTGTCGCAGCAGCCGTTTCTGACTGCTTAGGTACTGTTAAGCTCTATTTGGATCGAGTGCGTGCCCGACAAACGAGTGAGTTTTTTACGGATAAAATGCCCTATAACTTTATGTTCATAGGGCTAATAGCACTCGCGTTTCCGAACGCCAAAATTATACATTGCACACGCGACCCATTAGAAACTTGCTTTTCAATTTATAAACAAAACTTTAGCGGTAATCATGCATATTCAAATGATTTAGAAGACCTTGGCAAGTACTATAATTTGTATCAAACTTTAATGAGCCACTGGGGGGGATTGTTTGGTGAACAAATATTTGAAGCTAACTACGAAAGAATAGTAGATGATTCTGAGCAAGAAATTGGAAAATTATTAGATTATTGTGGTCTTGAAAGAGAGATAGCCTGTTTCGAATTCCATAAAAATAAACGTGCCGTTCGAACAGCGAGTGTGAGCCAGGTAAGACAGCCAATTTATAGAGACTCAATGAAGGCTTCTACACCTTATCTAGAATATTTAAAGCCATTGATTGATATTTTAGAGAGTGGAGAGGGGGGGGGGCTGGCGGGTTAGTGTTAGCTGTGTTAATAGACGACTCTTTAAATTAAACCGAATAGTTTTTTAGTTAAAGAGTCGTAATTTACAAGTCACTAGCGTTTATCGTCTTCTAAATAAAGGTAACTTTTGATTTGTTGATGCTTGGTAGCATTCAGAAAAATCATTTAAACCCTCAATTACAATGTCAGCGTCTTTGTCTTCGCGAACAGCATAAGCATCAAAACCGCAGCGTTTAAGATAAAACATTTGGTCGTGCAGTATATCTCCCATTGCTCTTAGTTCACCTGAATACTTAAAACGATCACGTAATATACGAGCGTAAGAATAACCGCGACCATCTGCAAACTTAGGAAAGTTAATTGCTATCAAGTTTAGTTTATTAATGTATGGTTCTAGTTCTTCTGGACCTTCATCACTATCTAACCATACGCCAATACTTTCACTTTTAACAAGTTGCTCAGCGTTTGCTAGCCAAAATTGTTTAGGTACTAATACGGGGTTTTGGCTTGTTAGTAATTCATCCACCGAACCTGAAAAATCTTTATCTAATGTTTGGCAAGTGTTATCGCTTACCACAGCGTTTTTAATTAGCTTTGGCATAAACTCGCTCCTTATATGGGGTCATACCGATTCTGCGGTAGGTATCTACAAACAATTCTTCTTCTGTACGGTTTTCGGTGTACACATTGATGATTTTTTCAATAACATCCGCCATTTCTGCACGTGCAAACGAAGGGCCTAAAATTTTACCTATTGTTGCGTCGCGTCCAGAGCGGCCACCGAGCGACACTTGGTAGAATTCATCCCCGCGCTTATCAACACCTAATACGCCGATATCACCAATATGATGATGACCGCAAGCATTCATGCAACCTGAGATATTAAGATCTAATTTTCCGAGGTCATAAAGGTAATCAAGGTCATCAAACTTAAGTTGAATCTGCTCCGCAACAGGAATTGACTTCGCATTTGCTAAACCACAATAATCGCCACCAGGGCAGCAAATCATGTCAGTCAGCATGCCAAGGTTAGGTGTTGCGAAACCTAATAGATTGGCCTTCTGCCAAACATCAAATAGTTGATCCTGACGTACGTCAGCTAACACTATATTTTGTTCATGTGAAATACGTACTTCACCAAAACTATAATCGTCCGCCATTGTTGCGACAGCAGTTGCTTGGCTTGCAGTAACGTCACCAGGAGGGATGCCTACTTTCTTAAGTGTTAGGGTAACAATTGAATAACCGGATATTTTGTGATCGTTCGTATTTCTTGCTACCCAGTTTGCAAAATCGCTATTAGATGATTTTGCTTCTTCAAACGTTTTTGGGTTGTTTTCTAACTCTGCATAATTAGGCGCAGTAAAGAAGCTCTTAACACGGTCAATTTCAGATTGAGTCAATTGAACTTCAGTATCTTTATGGTGTTGCCATTCAGCTTCAACCAATTCTGCAAATTTGGCAGGTGTCAGTGCTTTAACAAGTATTTTAATTCGAGCTTTGTACTTATTATCACGACGACCATGCATGTTATAGACACGAACAATACTGTCTAAGTATGTTAGTAGGTCTTTTTCTGGTAAGAAGCTTCTTATTTCTGAACCTACTACCGGTGTTCTGCCTAGGCCGCCGCCAGCGAATACCTTAAACCCGATTTCGCCTTGTTCGTTTCTAATGATTTCCAAACCAATATCATGAAATGCAATCGCAGCGCGATCAGCATCAGGGCAAGAATTTACAGCAATTTTGAATTTTCTGGGTAGAAAAGCAAACTCAGGGTGCAAGGTAGACCATTGACGAATTATTTCGCAATAAGGGCGCGAATCAATTACTTCATTCTCAATGGCACCAGAAAATTGGTCAGCAGTGGTGTTTCGTATGCAGTTACCACTCGTCTGTGTCGCGTGCATTTCTACTTCATTCAGCTCTTCGAGGATATCAGGAACATCTTTAATTTCAGGCCAGTTAAATTGTACATTTTGGCGTGTTGTAAAGTGGACATAGCCTTTATCATAATCAAGACTAACTTGTGCTAATTTACGAAGCTGTGTTGACGATAACATACCGTAAGGAATAGCAACTCTTAGCATGGGAGCTAAGCGCTGTACATATAAACCATTTTGTAAGCGTAACGGAAGGAAATCATCTCCGTCTAATGTTCCATCCATAAAGCGCTCAGTTTGGCCACGAAACTGTTTTGTTCGCTCTTGAACGATTTGTCTGTCGTATTCGTCGTATTTGTACATTGTCGCTTCTCAGAAAAAAAAGACCCTTACGCGGGTATAGCAAAAATTTGGGGCGTAAGAATATCAGCTTTTACAGCTTCATTAAATAAGTTTGTGGTTAGACTTTGTTAAAGGCTAACTTTTAATCGTAACTTAACACGGGAGATAACCATCTTTCAGCGTCTTCAATTGTCATGCCTTTGCGTTCGGCATAGTGTTCAACCTGATCTTTGGTTATTTTGCCGACAGAAAAATATTTTGATTCTGGATGTGAATAATAAAACCCACTTACAGAGGCTGCAGGCGTCATCGCAAAATGCTCCGTTAAAACAATGTCGCTATGCTCTGTTGCACTTAAAAGGTCGAATAAGGGTGTTTTTTCGGTATGGTCAGGGCAAGCCGGGTAGCCTGGCGCAGGTCTAATTCCAGAATATTGCTCTTTAATTAAATCTTCATTACCAAGCGTTTCATCTTCAGCATAATGCCAGTACTCTTTACGTACCCGTTCATGCATGCGTTCCGCAAATGCTTCTGCTAAACGGTCAGCGAGTGCTTTTACCATGATAGCGTTGTAATCATCTTGGTTGTCTTGGTAGCTTTTGGCTAATGCCTCTGCGCCAATTCCCGTTGTAACTGCAAAGCCACCAATATAATCTTGAATGCCTGTGTCCTTTGGTGCGATAAAGTCTGCCAATGAGCGTCTCGTGGCACCATTAACCTTATCGGACTGCTGTCGCAAGTGATGCAGGTTGGTTTGTATTTTATTTCGATCTTCATCTTTATAAACTGAAACAACATCATGATCAGTGGTATTGGCAGGCCAGAAACCAATTACACCTTTCGCCGTTAAGTGTTTTTCACTAATTAATTTTTTAAGCATTTCTTGTGCGTCATCAAACAAATTAGTCGCTGCTTCACCTACTTTTTCATCCGTTAGGATTCTGGGGTATTTTCCAGCTAAATCCCAAGTAATAAAGAAGGGGGTCCAATCAATGTAATCAACTAATTCTTCCAACGGGTAATCATCAAACACTTTAATGCCGGTAAATTTGGGGCGGGGTGCCGAATAGTTTTCCCAGTCAAGCTGTAAACGGTTATCACAGGCTTGTTGATAGCTAAGGTATTTGGTCTTAGCTTTTTTGTTTTTACGGCGCTCTCGTACAACTTCATACTCTTCTTTTATTTTTCTTACAAACTCGTCTTTTAGCGTGCTACTCATTAGTGAGGTGGCAACACTTACGCTACGAGAAGCATCCGTTACATAAACCACTTGGTTATTTTGGTATTGAGGGTCAATTTTAACCGCTGTATGGGCTTTGGAGGTGGTTGCGCCGCCAATCATAAGTGGAATATCAAAACCTTCACGTTGTAATTCTTTTGCAACGTAAACCATTTCATCTAACGACGGTGTAATAAGGCCACTGACACCGATAACATCGACATTGTGTTCTTTTGCTGCTTTTAAAATTTTATCAGCAGGCACCATGACGCCAAGGTCAATAATTTCGTAGTTATTACACTGCAATACAACGCCCACAATGTTTTTGCCAATATCATGAACATCACCTTTGGCAGTGGCCATTAATATTTTACCTTTCGTTGTTGGTGCGCCACTTTTTTCTGCTTCGATGAACGGTAAGAGATGGGCGACTGATTGTTTCATGACGCGTGCGCTTTTAACAACTTGAGGTAGAAACATTTTACCTTCGCCAAATAAATCACCTACAACGTTCATGCCGTCCATTAAAGGCCCTTCAATGACTTCTATCGGTCGGTCGGCAACTAAGCGCGCTTCTTCAGTATCTTCTATTATGTAAGTTGTAATTCCTTTTACTAAGCCATGCTCTAAACGCTTATTAACGGGAAGCTCTCGCCACTCAAGGTTTTCTACTTTAGCTTGTTTAGCTGTACCAACAAACTGGTCAGCAGCTTCTAGCAGCCTGTCTGTCGCGTCATCACGACGGTTTAACACTACGTCTTCAACGCGTTCTTTAAATTCTGGCTCAATGTCATCATAAATTACGAGCTGGCCTGGATTAACAATTCCCATGTTCATACCCGCTTTAATTGCGTGATACAAGAAAACAGAATGTATGGCTTCACGTACGTGATCATTGCCTCTAAATGAGAATGAAACATTACTGACGCCGCCAGATACACTAGCGTAAGGTAGATTCTGGCGAATCCAGCGAGTCGCTTCAATGAAGTCGACCGCATAGTTATTATGTTCGTCAATACCTGTTGCAATGGCAAATATATTCGGGTCAAAGATGATATCCGCAGGTGACATACCGATTTCTACCAATATGTCATAAGAGCGTTTGCATATTTGAATTTTTCTTTCGTAGGTATCCGCTTGACCGTCTTCGTCAAACGCCATAACGACGGCTGCAGCACCGTAACGGATGCAGCTTTTAGCACGGCTGATAAACTCTTCTTCACCTTCTTTAAGGCTGATAGAGTTAACAACTGCCTTGCCTTGAACGCAACGTAAACCCGCTTCGATCACCTCCCACTTCGATGAGTCGATCATAATGGGGACGCGTGAGATATCGGGTTCTGAAGCAACAAGGTTTAAAAAAAGCTCCATCGCTTCTTTTGATTCCAACATGCCTTCATCCATGTTGATATCGATTATTTGAGCCCCATTAATCACTTGGTCTCTCGCAACATCTAATGCTTCTTCAAATAGCTCTTCTTTAATTAAGCGCAGAAAGCGTTTTGAGCCAGTTACATTAGTTCGTTCACCCACATTGATGAAAAGCGAGTCCTTATCACTAACAAACGCTTCCAAACCAGAAAGTCTTAATTTGGGTTCGATCGTGGGTCGCTGTCTCGCTTGGTGTTTTTCCATGCGTTGAGCAATTGCCTTAATGTGCTCAGGTTGTGATCCACAGCAGCCACCGATAATATTAACGAGTTGTTCGCTAGCAAAGGTCTCAATAATGTCGGCCATTTCTTCAGGCGTTTGGTCGTACTCACCAAACTCGTTGGGTAGGCCTGCATTGGGATGAGCGCTGACGAAAGAAGAAGACTTGTCAGAAATTTCTTTAATATACGGGCGTAAGGCGTCTGCACCTAAAGCACAGTTAAAGCCAACACTTAGCGGCTTGCAATGTTCAACCGAAATTAGGAAAGCTTCGGCTGTTTGACCTGAAAGCGTACGACCAGAGGCATCCGTTATGGTGCCAGATATCATGATAGGTAACTTTGTACCTGAATCAATAAAATATTGTTCGGTCGCGTAAATGGCCGCTTCGGAATTTAATGTGTCAAAAATAGTTTCAATTAGAATAATGTCTGAGCCGCCTTCAACAAGCGCTTGAACAGCTTGATAATAGTTGTCATACAGCTCTTGAAACGTAACATTTCGAAAGCCAGGGTCATTTACATCCGGACTTAAAGAAGCTGTACGAGATGTTGGGCCTACGGCGCCAGCAACAAAACGTGGTTTATCAGGTGTTTCTAAGGTTTTTTTATCTGCTTCAACGCGTGCTAGTCTTGCTGCTTCAAAGTTGAGTTCATAAACAAGTGACTCCATGTTGTAGTCTGCTTGAGAAACCTGTGTCGAGTTGAAGGTGTTGGTCTCAATTATATCTGCGCCAGCATTAAGGTATTGTCTGTGTATTTTAGCAATTGCGTCAGCTTGAGTTAGGCAGAGAAGGTCATTGTTTCCTTTAACATCTGAAGCGTGGTTCTTGAAGCGTTCACCTCGATAATCCTCTTCACTTAAGTTGAGCAATTGAATCATCGTACCCATTGCGCCATCAAGAATAAGAATTCGGTTTTCTAGTGCATCATTTAAATTGCTGAGGCGCTTGGCTAAATCAGACATTGAGTGCTTTACCTTTTAATTAACATTAGAGCGGGGTGATATTTTGTGTAATATTTTTGGTACGGTATTGAATTGTATCACTTTCAATTTACAGGCTGATAATGATACTTTAAATAAAACTATATTGAAATATTTTGATATAGATCATTTTTAGTCAAAAACGTTGGTAAATATTACTTGAGTAAAATACTAGGGCTTTATCAACGGGTAGAAAACACATAGAATATACATATTGTAAGAATCGAATTGGAGTTTTTGGCTATATGGTTACTGTTTCTGAATCTGCACAGCGTTATTTATCACAGTTAATTACAAATCAAGATGCAAGCGAAACAGGCGTGCGTATGTTTGTAACTCAACCGGGTACTAAAATGGCTGAAACGTGCTTAGCCTATTGTCAGCCTGAAGACATCATTGAGGATGATGAAATTATCGTGCTTGAAGGTTTCAAACTTTATCTCGAACAAAAAAGCTTACCTTTCCTTGAAGAAGCTTATGTAGATTACGCAGAAGAAAAAATGGGTGGTCAGTTAACGATTAAAGCGCCCAATGCAAAAATGCCAAAAATTAGTGATGATTCACCGCTACCAGATAGAATTAAGTACATTTTAGCAACAGATATCAATCCTGGCTTATCCTCACACGGAGGTGATGTCTCTTTGGTAGAAATTACTGAAGATATGATCGTAATTCTCCGTTTTGGCGGTGGTTGTCAGGGTTGTAGTGCTGTTTCAATTACCTTAAAGGATGGTGTAGAGAAACGATTACTAGAAGTACTGCCAGAAGTTAAAGGTGTTAAAGACGTAACGGACCATACGGTTACTGAAAACGCTTATTACAAGTAGTATTTATAGAAAAGTAATGATCAAAAATTCAAAAAGGGTGCGCGCAAAACATAATCGTTTAGCTTGCACCCTTTTTTCGTAAAAGGGTTATAAGAAATCCCTATCCCGTTTATCCCATAAGGTTTCTGCTTTCTCTAGTGCCGCGCTTTGGTCTAATGACATATCAAGCGATCTTAATGCAAATGCTGCGGTGCTAATGACTGCGGCCCTAGCATATTCGTCGTCTACATCAGTTTTCCAGAGCGACCTCATGTAGTCGACGCTCATGTCTTCAGCTTTTACGTGTCTGCGCGGAAAAACGGCTGGCCAAGTCTCTTCGCGTAATTTCCCATTAATACTGTATTTTGCATTGAGTATATTGTCGGGGTTGCATTCAATTTCACCACCTTCACCTTTAATAACACCAACCGTGTCATAGCCTAAAAGTGCACCAGATTCTTGGTGAAGACCACTGTAAGGTGGGTGAAAGATACCTTGGAGCACAGTTGATGCATTTAGCGGGTTTAGAAGTCTCGCAAAAGAGTGAACAGGAGAGCGTAAGCCTAAAATATGGCGCATGTTTATCATGTCTGCCAGTTTAGGGCTTATATTGCGTAAAGGCATGTAAGAAAAATTGCGATCATCTAGTTGTGTTTGGGCGTCATTCCAGTTATTTGCTAGTGGGATATTCAGTTCTGTCAGTATATTTTCGGTATAAAGTCGATTGGCAGTATGGCCGCTTGCGCCATGCATGAATACGCGATAGCCGGCTTGAGCAAGTATAAAGGTCGAAAAAAGGAACCAAGGTAAATGTCTTCTTTTACCGGCATAAGAGGACCAATCGAGATCTGCTGTAAGGTTTTGTGGGGCTAAATTACAACCCTGCGCTGCTTTAACAAAGCCGCAAATCTCTTCTTTCGATTCTTCTTTAACGCGCAGTAGCATTAAAAAAGCACCGATCTGTAAATCTTCAGCTTCACCTTTTAGAATCATGCTCATCGCCTCAAAGGCTTCTTCTTCGGTCAGTGAGCGGCTGCCTTTTTTACCTTTGCCAAGAATTCTGACAAATTTAGCAAAAGGATGTTCTTGGTTATCTTGTAATATGTTGGTATCGGTCATGGTATTTATAAGCAGTTAGTTGGTTTTGGAAGTCCTGCAATCTTGCTGGCAATTTTTGCAGGGCTTCCAGGAAATAATGAGAGTAAGTGAATGCTGTTGCCTTTGTCATCACCTAATTGTTGTTTTACTGTTTTAACTAAAATTCTCATGGCGGGTGAAATGGCATATTCCTGATAAAAGCTTCTCAGAATATGTATAATTTCCCAGTGAGCGTCGGTTAAGGCAATACTTTCTTCAAGGGCAATGTCATAAGCTAGGTCTTCATTCCAGTCATCTAGGTTAACAAGAAAGCCTTGTTTGTCTCTTTGAGGTGTCATGCTCATTAATACCAGCTGATGGTTTTGGTATGCGAAGCAGCAAGCTCAACAAACTCTAGGTAAGAAATAAAGCTTATGTTAACGATGCTGTGTTCTAAATCTGCTTGGTTAATGCCGCGAGCAGTCGCATCATTTGTTAGTGCGAATATATTTTTAGCGCTAAAAGACCAATGATCAGTTCTAGAAAAAATAGTTGGATCAAGGAGCTGATATACGCCGTCTTCAATTAACAGTACTGAGTCTTGATTAGAGCAAGTGTTTGTTAATTGCTGGTTTAGGTCAGTATGCGACTGTGCTTTGTTAAGTGTGTGTAAAATCATTCAAAATCCCGTTTAAAATCGAAAAACAGTGGAGGCATTTTGATAAAGTTCGCGAGTTTCACTAGCTGAAATCTTAGTGATCCTAAGGTCGCTATCAATATGTTTAATGTTTCGGTCTAGTAAACTTTGCTCATCAATAAACAGCTTTTCGACCCCATAAATAGGCAGTACTTTAAGCATTTGGTTGAGATTTTTTGAATCAACTTCTTTTGGGTCTTGCGCTGTAAGCAGTTGGTAGCAAGCATCGCCCGTAAATAATATTGATACGTCTTGTTCAAACGTACCTGCTGCTAGGGCAAGGTCAAGAGATTCTTTAGCACTGCCTGAGCTATAGGGTGCAGACTGATTTACGATTAATATTTTTTGTATCTTAGGCTGACTCATTTTTTACTTACTGCCCAAAGGTGATGACTTGATCAGACAAGGCGGTTGCTTCAACTAACTGTCCTAAGCCAGATAAATCGAATTCCTTCGCCATATTTGAATTATCTTTGTTGTGTCGCTTTGCTTCGCTTTCGTTTAGCAGGCCTCGTCTGGCTGCTGCAGCAATACAAGTGACAAAATCAAGTGAATGTTGAGTTTGTAGGTTTTGCCAGCCTTGGTATAAGTCAAATTCATCTTGGGGTGGGGTGGCAATAGCGCTACTGTTATGAATACCATCTTGATAAAAGAAAACGCGGTATATTGTATGTTCTGATTCTAGTGCCGCTTTAACAAAACGAAAAGCAGAATAGGCTGATTGCGAATTAAAAGGCGCGCCTAAAACGAGAATAGAAAAAACCATGTGTTTGTATGCTCGCTTTTTAATAAATTGAAATAAATAAAGCTAAATAAAAAAGGCCCTGCGTTTTAAAACGAAGGGCCTTGATCATTAAAATGTAATACTAGTCGTTGCTGCCTAAAATGCTAAGCAGGCTAACGAATATGTTATAGATAGAAACATACAAGCTGATAGTTGCCATAACATAGTTACGTTCGCCGCCATTAATGATGCTACCAGTCTGATATAAAATAGCTGCAGATGAAAACAATACAAAACCACATGAAATCATTAACTGAAGACCTGCAATTTGTGTGAATGCACCTAAGACCATCGCCCCGATTAGCACAAAGAAGCCAGCCGTTAAAAAACCACCTAAAAAGCTAAAGTCTTTACGAGTTGTGAGTGCGTATGCAGAGAGGCCAAAAAACACAAAAGCGGTTAAACCAAGTGCATTCATAACAACGGGCATCGCGCCAGCACCCGCAAACATGCCAATTAGTGGGCCTAAGGTATAACCCATGAAGCCAGTTAGGGCAAAAGTACTTAGAATACCAAAGGGGCTGTTACGTAATTTAGCAGTTAAAAAGAATAAACCATAAAAACCCACTAAAGTAACGATAAAACCTGGTCGTGGTAGGTCCATTGAAAGAAATGCAGTGAATGCTGAAAAAGCAATGGTTAAACCTAATAGCAAATAAGTGTTTCTTAATACCGAAGCCGCACTAGTGTTTAGTGCGCTTTTTTCAGCAGTATTCATAATGCTGCCTAAGTCACCATTATCTGAACTCGCTGCACGTGAGTTTGGAAATCTTTTATCTTGCATAAAATGCTCCGTTAAATATTAACTATAAAAATGTCTATTGCCTATCTACCTATAATAGTGATGAAAATTATTTATTCAACTGACAATTCTTTTAATAATAAATCGTTGACAGTCATAAATATTTTGGTAAGATGCATCCGCTTTCGACGAGAAAGCAATTGCGGTGAGTTGGCAGAGCGGTTGAATGCACTGGTCTTGAAAACCAGCGTGGGTTTGTAGCCCACCCGGGGTTCGAATCCCTGACTCACCGCCA
>Ga0209825_1000182_pt1 | contig 63422 bp, 57 predicted proteins | sample EN8Hudsemesocosm_FD_184631 | JGI IMG/M metagenome (GOLD analysis project Ga0209825, IMG submission 184631) | Methane-oxidizing microbial communities from mesocosms in the Hudson Canyon - EN8B Hudson Canyon (SPAdes) (version 2) | ecosystem: Environmental > Aquatic > Marine > Cold seeps | place... | reverse complement strand
GTAAAACCCAATACAAAGCTATGAATACCGGCATTTGCACTAATATTGGTAAACAACCACCTAATGGGTTAATTTTTTCTTTTTTATACAACTCCATCATTGCTGCAGACATTTTCTGACGATCATCACCATGTTGTTCTTTTAATATTTTAAGTTTTGGTGCCACCCGTCTCATATTTGCCATAGAACGGTAGCTGGCTGCAGAAAGTTTGAAGAATAAAGCTTTCACAACAAGTGTTACTAAAATTATCGCAATACCCCAGTTTTGGACGAACCCAAAAAAGAAATTAAGTAACCAAAATAGCGGGTTAGCAATCCAAAATAACATTCCAAAATCAACCGTTAAATCTAGATCAGGTGCTACAGCCTTTAACTTTTCAATAATTTTTGGACCAAGATATAAACTAGCTGAAACTTCGCCACTTGAGCCGGCTTCAACAACTGTTGCGGGGCTAATAAACCCCATTAGAAATAAGTTATTTCTCACTTTACTTTGATAAGTGTGTGTAATTTCAGCATTTGGTATCCAAGCACTTAAAAAATAGTGTTGAATGAATGATATCCAACCGCCTTGAATTTGCTCATTGATAGGTTCATCAGTCATATCTTCAAAATTATATTTTTCATAGGGTTTTTCTGCACTTGAGAGTGCCATACCTAAGAAAGACTGCATACCCATACTACTCTGCTGAGAAGGGTCACCAGTATTATCTCTAACAATTTTTCCTGATAAGTTTCCTTCCCAAGAAGATTGAGACTGGTTATCAATGATATAGCTTACTTTGATTAAGTAATCGTTACGTGCAAATTGGTAACGTTTAATAACTGATACGCCAGTTTCATCTTTAAAGACTAGGTCAACAACTAGTTCATCCTGATTTTCAGCAAGTTCGTATTGATTTGACGTAGTGGTATAACTTGGCATCGGACCATTTTTTGAAGAGTCAAAACCATTTTTACCAAATAAGCCACTTTCAACGACATAATGACGTGCTGAGTTTGATTCAAGTAATGGCAAAGCCTGTTCAGAACCTAAGGTAATTTTATATTCAGGCATCGCAGCAAAAACTACATTACCGCCTTTTAGGTCAATCACTAGATCTAATACATCTGTTTTTATAGTGATTGATTTCTGTAATGGTGTAATGACAGAGCTAGCATCATTTGAAGTTGCCATACTTGAAGAGTCTGATGTAACTTCTTCTGGGGTCGAAAATTCAGAGCTGTCTTCTTTATGAACTAATTCTGTAGAAGGTTCAATTGAGTTTGTAGGGTAAACAGATGAAGCTGTTGGCTGTACAGGAACCTGTCCATAGTCATCATTCCATGCAAGTATCAACATGTATGAAACAATGGCTAAGCCTACAAAAATAATGCTACGTCTAACATCCATAATAGTTAATTACCATTTAGTATTAAAATTTTAAAACGTTACTTAAAAAGCAACTGTTTCAACTTAATGAGTATCCGTTTTATTTAATTTATTGCTAACTTTATTATTCATTTCTGGCACAGGGTCATAACCACCTTTACACCTGGGGTGGCATCTTAACACACGATTGACTGCAAGATAGCTACCTTTGAAAACACCATGAATTTTAATGGATTCAACAGCATATTGTGAGCACGAAGGGTAAAAACGACAGGAAGGACCAAACAAAGGGCTTATAAAAAATTGATAAGCACGAATTAAGCTTATGACAAGCTTTGTCATAATGGCTCTCGCATAATGCTATAAAGTTAATTTCATTTTAAATAAATAAAGCCAAGAAGCTTAAGTGTTATCTACTTTCCGGCTTAATTTATTCCATAAATATTGAAGTTCAGAAGCACAGCTAGGATTATCTATTCGATCAATCCCTTTTTTTGCTAAAACTACAAGATCTAAATTTGGAAGCGACGTTTGTCTAAGTCTGAATGATTCTCTTAGCAAACGTTTTACACGATTCCGTTGTACAGCAAGTTTTACATTTTTCTTTGCAACGATAATCCCAAGTCTTGCTGTAGGTAAATCTTTACCTCGAGCTAAGATTAAAAAGTGTTTACTTGAAACTCTTAAATCAACGGCTTGAAAAACATCACTGTAATCACCCGAAGTTAGTAATCTTACTGATTTCGGGAATTGAAAACCTGTATACAAATCTAAGCTAGTCAAATTTTATCCTAAGCGCTTAGGACTTTACGACCTTTTGCTCGACGTCGATTTAAAATCTGACGACCACTTTTAGTTGCCATACGAGCTCTGAAGCCGTGTGTACGTTTACGTTTAAGAACGCTAGGTTGGAATGTTCTTTTCATTTCCAGTACTCACAAATTATTAGGTTGAAAAATTAAGGAGCGAAATTGTACGTTTTTTGAGTGGCAGTATCAAATCTTTTTTCTAAGTATTTTAAAAAGACCTGAGATCATTAATTAAATAGATTAGATATCTTTTTAATCTTATTATTATTAGTGAATACCATTTCTGTGGATATCAATAAAAATACTAAATAAATCAATATATTACAACAAGTGTAACTATACGTTTAAGTTCGGTATTATCCCTGAATTTAGTGTGAATAAAAGTTGGATAACTATTTATTAAAACTATCCACAGATTTATCACATTGTTTTTCCACAAGTTAATTTTTTATATTTATAATTTTTCTCTACCATATTAAAAATATATATTTTTTGTGCACAAGGCTGTGTACAAATAGAGCAAGAATCTGATTTTAAACAATAAAGATATTCACACCCTGTTTATGCTTATTAAAATAAGGCTAGCGATAGGTTGGATTTATCGTTAAAATTCCTGCGCCTATTATTAGAAAGATAGGGTTGGGGGATAAAACGTTCCAAAAAGGAATGTTTTAACGTAATGCGTAATTATCTCTTTGTTTAAAAGTTGTTTTTAACAAACTCTCAATAGTTAAAATTTCTAGTGTTAGTGTAAATGACCTACTAACCACGATGAACGATGTATTAACCTTTAAATATTCAGAAATAGGAATCTAAGTGCAAGATATTGTTTGGGCTGAGTGTTTGGCTAAATTAAAAGAAGAGTTACCAGGGCAACAATTTAATACCTGGTTGAGGCCTCTTCACGGAGAGTACAAAGATAATACGCTACATTTATACGCTCCTAACAAATTTGTACTTGATTGGGTCAAAGAGAAATTCCTAAAACGAATTAATGAACTTCTTAGTGAGAGCCAGAATCACGATGAAGCAACAAGCGTAAAGTTAAATATTGGTTCTTTAAAAAAGCAGGAAGAAACAGCCCAAACAAAAAAGCCTAAACAGGTAGAAAGACAGAGTAGGGGGGTTAATCAACCTGTTATAAAGAAGAGTGAACCGGCTGATCGAAGAATAGATGTAGAAGGTGGTTTAAACCATAAAAGTTTTTTAAATCCTAATTTTACGTTTGATACCTTTGTAGAGGGTAAATCGAACCAATTGGCGCGTGCTGCATCTGTCCAAGTCGCTGAAAATCCTGGTGGTTCATATAATCCACTATTTTTGTATGGTGGTGTTGGTTTAGGTAAAACCCACCTTATGCATTCTGTTGGTAATGAAATTGTAAGAAAAAACCCTAACGCAAAAGTTGTTTATCTACATTCTGAACGGTTTGTGGCAGATATGGTAAAAGCGCTTCAAATGAACGCTATTAATGACTTTAAACGTTATTATCGCTCTGTTGATGCATTATTAATTGATGATATTCAATTCTTTGCTCGAAAAGAACGTTCGCAAGAAGAGTTCTTTCATACTTTTAATTCACTATTAGAAGGTGGGCAGCAGATGATTCTCACCTGTGATCGCTATCCAAAAGAAATAGATAATATGGAAGAGCGTCTTAAGTCTAGGTTTGGCTGGGGCTTGACGGTAGTAGTTGAACCACCAGAACTAGAAACACGTGTTGCAATTTTGCTAAAAAAAGCAGAACAAACTAAAGTTGCATTAAATAGCGAGTCCGCTTTTTTTATTGCACAAAAAATACGTTCTAACGTGCGTGAATTAGAAGGAGCATTAAAGCTTGTTGCTGCGAATGCCCATTTTACAGGCCAGGATATAACCCCTGTATTTATTCGTGAATGCTTGAAAGATTTATTAGCCTTACATGATAAGCAAGTAAGTATAGATAACATTCAGCGTACGGTTGCTGACTATTATAAAATTAAAGTTGCTGATTTGCTTTCAAAGCGGCGAACGCGCTCTGTTACTAGACCACGGCAAATGGCTATGGCGTTATCAAAAGAGTTAACGAATCATAGCTTGCCTGAAATAGGTGATGCTTTTGGAGGCCGTGATCATACAACGGTACTTCATGCTTGTAGAAAAATGGTAGAACTACGTGACAGCGATCCAGGTATACGAGAAGATCACCATAACTTTATGCGAACATTAACGACTTGATTGAGACGAGCCGATACCAATGAAATTAACAATAAACAGAGAAGACATCCTAACGCCACTTCAGATTATCTCAGGTGTAGTCGAGCGCAAACAGACGATGCCCGTGTTATCAAACATATTATTGATAGCCGAACAAGGTAATGTAAGCCTTACGGGTACTAATATGGAGGTTGAGTTAGTATGCAAGCTCGACAATGTTCAACTTGAAACGGAAGGTCGTATAACGATACCTGCTCGTAAATTAGTTGATATTTGTCGATCATTAAAAAGTGATTCAGCGATTCAGCTTAGTCTCGAGGGCGATAAAATGCATTTACGCTCCAGTAAAAGTCATTTTTCATTATCAACTTTACCTGCTGACCAATTTCCTAATATTGAAGAAAATGAGCATGATTTAGCGGTTACTTTTTTACAGCAAGATTTTAAAAACATGTTGGATGCTACTTCTTTTGCAATGGCTCAACAGGATGTTCGTTATTACTTAAATGGTATGTTGTTAGAGTTGGGCGATCGTTATGTTCGTATGGTTTCTACAGATGGCCATCGTTTAGCGTTATCAACATTAGCAACGGACCTTGAACGAGAAGAAGTAAAGCAGGTAATTGTTCCACGTAAAGGTATTATTGAACTTGGCCGTTTACTCACAGATAGTGAAAATGAGGTCACTTTATCTATTGGCGATAGCCATATTTATTCTCAAATAGGGAATTATAAATTCACCTCAAAATTAATTGATGGAAAATTTCCTGACTACAATCGTGTTATTCCTAAAGGTGGGGATAAAGTCATGATTGCAGATAGAGTATCTTTAAAGGAAATGTTTACGCGGGCAAGTATTCTCTCTCATGAAAATATAAGAGGAATTCAGTTACACCTTAGCAATAATCAATTACAGGTATTCGCTAATAACCCAGAACACGAGCAAGCAGAAGATTGCTTAGATGTAAATTATGTACATGACGATTTACAAATTGGGTTTAACGTAAGTTATTTAATTGATGCAATGAACGTTATCACTTCTGATAACATCAAAATGACTTTATTAAATTCGAACTCGTCTGCATTAATTGAATCATCTGAAGAAAGTGATAATTTGTATGTCATCATGCCAATGCGGCTTTAAAAATTTAATTTTGAATGATAAGCATAGATAGAAATAGACTTTAGCTCGAACCAAGGGAAATTAAATGGGATTTTTTTTAGATACACTTAAAGGGACATTTAGAATAGTACAAACAACCAGTGTGCTTGCTAAAACGGGCACTAAATGGTTGGTTGGACAACGGCCACCAAACCCACAGCTTCTGAGAAACGTATTTGAAGAGCTTGGTGCTACTTATATTAAATTAGGGCAGTTCATTGCAAGCTCCCCTACTTTTTTCCCAAAAGATTATGTTGAAGAATTTCAAAACTGCTTAGATAAAACCAAACCGTTTCCATTTTCAGTGGCACGCAAAATAGTTGAACAAGAGTTAGGACGAACAATAGAAGAGGTTTATTCTTATGTTGATCCTGTTCCTCTAGCGTCAGCTTCTATTGCGCAAGTTCATGCAGCAAGATTAATTACTGGAGAAGATGTAGTTATAAAGATTCAAAAGCCAGGCGTAGAAAATGTATTATTGACCGATCTAAACTTTTTGTACGTTTCTGCTCGTATACTAGAATTTTTAGCTCCAAAGTTATCATGGACCTCCTTATCTGGTGTCGTCGAAGAGATTCAACGTACAATGATGGAAGAGTGTGATTTTATAAAAGAGGCAAATAATTTAAGAGAGTTTGATGAATTCTTAAAAGATACCGATAATGATGATGTGATCGTTCCTAAAGTATATGAGCAAGCATCTGCAATGAAAGTACTCACTATGGAACGTTTTTATGGTGTGTCTTTAACTGATTTGGATACCATTAGAAAATATTGTGATGACCCTGAAAAAACACTCATTACTGCAATGAATACCTGGTTTTCTAGTTTGACGAAGTGTCGTTTTTTTCATGCAGATGTTCATGCAGGAAACTTAATGGTTTTGAAAAATGGCAAAATTGGCTTTATAGATTTTGGTATTGTAGGACGCATTAATCCTGGTACATGGGAAGCCGTGTCTGACTTTATGTCATCTATTATGATTGGTGATTTTAATGGCATGGCTGATGCCATGATTCGTATTGGTGTTACAGATGATGCGGTTGACACTAGTGACTTAGCCGATGACCTTAAGCGTGTTTTTAACAAATTAGATGTAATGGTTCCTGACTACAGTGCAATATCTTCACAAGGTGAAGATGATGTAAATAATATACTAATGGATATGGTGAAAGTTGGAGAAGACAATGGTATTCACTTTCCACGAGAATTTGCCTTATTATTAAAACAGTTCTTATATTTTGACCGTTATGTACATGTTTTGGCGCCTGAATTGGATATGTTCGTAGATGATAGGCTAAATATGCTTCATTAATTTGAAGTATATTTATTTGAGTATCATTAAGCGTTTAGTGGGTAATTTTCTATTGTTGTTTGCTGTTTAATGATACTGAACCTTTATGGCTATTCTTACTCTTACTCCTAATGCTTTTAGAAACCTCCAAACAGATGAAATTACTTTTCATTCCCATCTTAATTTTATAATCGGTTCAAATGCATCGGGTAAAACCAGTCTTTTAGAAGCCATCTATTATCTATCCACAGGCAAGTCTTTTAGAAGTCGTCGAATTAGGAATATCGTTAATAGAGATATTAGCGCTAAAGAGTTTATTTTATTTGGTAAACTTTCTGGTAGTTATGACACTATTCAGTCTATCGATTCAATATCACCTAGTACACATAGTGTAGGTATAAGAAAAACAGTATTATCAAAAACGGATATAAAGTTAAATGGTGAGTTAATCAGAAGCGCATCAAAATTGGCTGCTATTTCTCCTGTAGTAATAATAGACCCTAATAGTTTTGAGTTACTAACTGGCCCACCAAAAGTACGTAGAAAATTTTTAGATTGGGGAGTGTTCCACGTGGAACATAACTTTTCTAGGCTATCTAATGAGTATAATAATTGTTTAAAACAGCGGAATACATTACTTCGAACTGCTAAGATAGATACATTACAGTTAAAAATATGGGATAGAAAGCTATCTAATTTGGCTGAAGAAATTGATATATGTCGAAAGTTATATACAAAAAAATTACGTACCAACTTCAAACAAATAATTTCATATTTTAAAATTGGAAGTAATCTCGATATACAATATATCAGGGGTTGGGATAAAGACTTACCGATGCAGAGTGCGTTAGAGAAAAACTATAAAAAAGATATCGATAGTAAATTTACCCAGTTTGGCCCACATCGAGCAGATTTAAAAGTAACAATAAAAGGGCGTTTAGTAGAAGATGTTCTTTCGAGAGGCCAACAAAAACTGCTCGTGTTAGCGCTATACTTAGCTCAAATACAGTGTTTGGTAGATAGCGTTAAAAAAAGGACCGTCGTGTTAATTGATGATATTTCGGCTGAATTAGATTTTCAAAATCTTCAGCTTATATTTGATAGACTAGTAGCACTAGAAACTCAGGTTATTTGTACGGCGCTTGATCCGTCAATCGTCCAAAAAGCATTACCTAACAATGAAATATATAAAATGTTCCACGTGGAACATGGCAAAATATTAGCCGTATAAACTTAATAATAGAAAAATCCATATTCGATTATAGGTCGGCTAAGATTTTTTAGGAGCAAAATATTAATGAGTGAACAAGAAAATAGTTATGATTCTTCCAGTATCAAAGTTCTTAAAGGGCTTGATGCAGTAAGAAAACGACCTGGCATGTATATTGGTGATACTGATGATGGTTCTGGACTTCATCATATGGTATTTGAAATAGTAGATAACTCTATAGATGAAGCTCTTGCGGGATTTTGCTCAGAAATTAAAATTACTATTCACCCAGATGAGTCAATAACTGTTTCAGATGATGGCCGTGGAGTTCCAACCGATATACATGAAGAAGAAGGTGTATCAGCTGCAGAAGTAATTATGACTGTTCTTCATGCTGGCGGTAAGTTTGATGATAATACTTATAAAGTTTCTGGCGGCCTTCATGGCGTTGGCGTGTCGGTAGTTAATGCATTATCGAGTAAATTAAAACTTACGATTAGACGTGCTGGAGAAGTTCATGAACAGGTATACCATGAAGGTGTCCCGCAAAAACCTCTAGAAGTAATTGGGCATACCGATAAAACTGGTACGGAGGTCCACTTTATTCCTTCGCCTAATACCTTCACAAATATTGAATTTCATTACGACCAACTAGCTAAAAGAGTTAGAGAGCTCGCATTTCTTAATTCTGGTGTGAATATTGTTTTAAAAGATGAGCGATCAGGAAGAGAAGAAACCTTTAATTATGAAGGGGGCTTAAAGGCATTTGTTGAATATCTAAATATTAATAAGACACCAGTTAATAGAATATTCTACTTCTCAACTTTTAGAGAAGAAGACGGTGTTGGTGTTGAAGTCGCAATGCAATGGAATGATGGCTTCCAAGAGAATATCTATAGCTTTACCAATAATATCCCTCAAAGAGATGGTGGGACGCACCTTGCAGGCTTTAGGTCTGCACTAACTCGTTCACTGAATACCTATATTGAAAAAGAAGGCTTAGGTAAAAATTCAAAAGTGAGTACATCTGGTGATGATGCTAGAGAAGGCCTGACAGCTGTTGTATCTGTGAAAGTTCCGGACCCAAAGTTTTCATCACAAACCAAAGATAAGCTTGTTTCTTCAGAGGTAAAGTCAGCTGTAGAACAAGAAATGAATACCTGTTTAGCTGATTATTTGATGGAATTCCCACAAGAAGCAAAATTAATTGTTAATAAAATGATTGATGCTGCAAGAGCAAGAGAAGCTGCACGGAAAGCGAGAGAGATGACTCGCCGTAAAGGCGCATTGGATATTGCGGGCTTACCTGGTAAATTAGCAGATTGCCAAGAGAAAGATCCAGCTCTTTCTGAACTATACATTGTGGAAGGGGACTCTGCTGGCGGATCAGCTAAGCAGGGTAGAGATCGTAAAACACAGGCAATATTACCGCTTAAAGGTAAAATACTAAACGTAGAAAAAGCTCGTTTTGATAAAATGTTATCGTCGGTTGAAGTAGGAACGCTAATCACTGCACTAGGGTGTGGGATTGGTCGCGAAGAATATAATATCGAAAAACTGAGATATCATAGCATTATTATTATGACGGATGCCGATGTGGATGGATCACATATTCGTACTTTATTATTAACGTTCTTTTTCCGTCAAATGCGTGAAATCATAGAGCGTGGTCATATATTTATAGCAATGCCGCCCTTATATAAAGTTAAGAAAGGTAAGCAAGAACAATACCTGAAAGATGAAGCTGCGTTAGAACAGTATCTTACTCAATCAGCTTTGGATGGCACGCAACTTTTTGTGAATAGTGAAGCGCCAGCTATCTCTGGTGAGGCATTAGAAACATTAGTTTCGGAATATCGAAATGTTGAAAATATCATTGTTAAATTATCACGTGTTCATCCAGCACTTGTGTTAGAAAAAATGATTAAGGTCGAAGCTTTAGCTGTGGAAGACTTGAAGTCTGAGGAAACAGTACAGAAGTGGAGTGCTGATATGGCAAAGCTTCTTAGTGTAGATAGTAAAACTGGAATGAGTTATGTTTTCGGAACTAAGAAAGATGAAGAAAGAGATATTTATTTTCCAATGGTAAGTGTTTTTGTACACGGCATTTCAACTGATCATGTATTTAATCATGACTTTTTTGAATCATCTAGCTATCAAAAAATCACTAAATTAGGTGAATCTATTAGTGGTATATTTAGTGAAACTAGCTTTATCCAAAAAGGTGAAAAGCAGCATCCGGTTACTGATTTTAAACAAGCGATTGCCTTTCTTATGAAAGAGGCTAAACGTGGATTAATGATTCAGCGATATAAAGGTTTGGGAGAAATGAATCCTGAACAGTTATGGGAAACTACAATGGACCCTGACTGTCGACGAATGATGCAGGTAAATATTGAAGATGCCGTTGCAGCAGATCAAATTTTTACAACATTGATGGGTGATGAGGTAGAACCTCGTCGTGACTTCATTCAAACGCATGCATTAGACGTATCAAACCTAGATGTTTAATCTTTAATAATATATGTTGAAAATATAGCTTAATTTACCAAACTGAATTCAGAAGAAGGGAAAGTATCGAAATGGCAAAATCATTACAAGAACAACTGATGGGTTCGGGTTTGGTAGATAAGAAACAAGCAAAAAAAATACAGAAAGAAAAACGACAAAAACGTAAGCAAACACCAAAAGGGTTGTTGCAAGAAGAAGCAACTCAAAAGCAGGATTTAATCGATAAACAAAAACAAGAAAAAATAGAGAAGGACCGTGAACTTAATCGGCTAAAAAAAGCAGAACAAGATAAAAAAGCGATTAAAGCTCAAATAATTCAATTGATTCAAACGAATAAAATTGCGCGTCAAAATGGGGATATAGGTTTTCAATTTGTCGTGAATAAACAGATCAAAAAGTTATACATCGATGAAGAGCAGCAAGGTTATCTTCTACGTGGAAAACTGGCGATTACTCAACAGAATGATGAGTTTTATATAGTGCCGACTGTCGTTGCTGAAAAAATATCTCAAAGAGATGAAAGCGTTGTTGTATATCTTGAAACGAATCAAGTTGAAACAAATACATCTTTAGATGATGACCCTTATAAAGACTTTGTTATTCCTGATGATTTAATGTGGTAGGTTAATCGAATTTCTTTATTTAGGGAATTAAGTGAAACTCTATAGGAGGACAGTCTGGTTTCTGTGATTCGTTTACCATAATTTCTTTTACAGCTTTAAACTCATCGCCTATTTCTAGAGCGTTATTCGATACAATGTCGATTTTATTTATTTCAAAAATATCATCCCCCAAATAAAACTTGAATTGATATACGTGCTGATTAATTTCAATTACCTCTGCAATACCTTTTTCTTTTTTGTAAATACAAAGCTCTTGCTCAGTTCTGTCAGTCATTTCATGATGGTCAGGAAGCCGTTTAATTGCACCACAGGACGTAATTAATAGTAATACAGAGGAGATAAGGACTGTAAAGTTAATATGTTTCATAATATTTTGAATAAAGTGCTAAGTTTAAGGGTTAATTCTTTACGTTCTGTTTTATGTATTTCGCTGGAGATATGCCTGTCCAGCGTTTAAATGCCCGGCTAAAAGAACTTAACTCAGAGAAACCAAGTAAAAAAGCGATATCACTTAATGAACGCTTGTTTAGGTTTAAGTAATAAAATGCTTTATCTTTGCGTACTTGATCGACTAAATCATGAAAAGAAATACCTTCCTGTTTAAGCTTACGATAAAGCGTATGACGACTCATACATAGTTTATCTGCTATATGCTCAGCATCAATATTATCTTTTGCTAACTTTTTTTCAACCAGATTAATAACTTTATCTGTCAGGGTTTCATCGGGTCTTATTTTTTTAAATAAAGCTTCAATATGATGTGTCAGTACTTGGTGTAAATACGAACTTCGTTTTGGAAGTTTAAAGTCAAGATACTGCTTCTTAAATACGATAGAGCAATGTGTATGGTTAAATCTGACAGGACAGGGGAACACTTCGTTATAGTTGGAATGATGGTCTGGTGGGCTATGCTGGAAATATATGTGTTCAATTTCAATTCCATCTCGAATGTGTAGCGTAGCTCTGTAAATTGATATAGCTAAGGTGTATTCCATATCAGCTTGAGAATATGCTTCATCCAAATCGCATATATAATTGATATAAGCGAACTTTGCGTCAGTTTTGACTTGGATGTGCATTCCTTCATGAACGAGCGCGTAGTAACGCTCATATTGCTTTAATGCGGCATTCAGAGTGTCGTTATTAAAAAATATATGCCCAACTAAACCCATTTCATCCCGAAAAGGTTTTGAACCTAATAAGAGGGCTAATGCTGGTTCTTTCGTATAATTTAAAGCGAGTGTCCAAAGTGAATGGTAGTGATTCATAGGGATGCGGTGTTCGACATCACTTAAATCATCCAAGGTACAAGCAAGCACCTTTTCAATTGACTTTAAATCAAGGCCTTTATGTATTAAATAGCTAGCAAGTGTTTTTGCAGTTGAAGAATTGACGTAAAGCGTTTTACTGTTTTTTTTCTTTTTAGCCATAATCCATACTCGAAAAGGATTGAACACCAAGTTGTAACATGTATTAGTACTTAACTTACTCGCAGTTATTTCAGCTTGCAACATACAGTCAAAACAATGTCACACTTAGTCAAGAAAATTAAGAATGAACCTCCTATAGTTGTTTCGTGCTTTTAATATTTTTACTTAAATTAAAAGTGTATTTACTTAAAAACTTAGCGGGGTCAAAAAGATAAGAGATGGAAATTTTTATACCACATAATACTAATGAAGAAGAAAACTGTGCAGCCTTAGAAGTTTATTTAAGTTGCATGTTTTTTTGCTAAGATAGTTTTTTAGTCCAGCGATAAAATAAAACTGAAAGCATAATTGCTTGAACCTGAATTTATAATGCTAATTTAGGTTCAAGTGTTTGTGTTTTATAAATTAATACTTAACTTACCTTTCGAGTCATACGTTCAGTTATGGCAGCGTTTCTTTCGAGCATTTGTTTAATACGTTCCAGCTGTTTCATCGTATCTACGGATTGTTTTGTTTGACTGCTAAAAATCACGCCGACTCGCCAAATACCGTCACCAATTGTATTTACTTTATTGACGACCTTTACTTCTAATTGGTTTACTTTAATTTCCCCTGTATCAAGTTCTAAAATAAGCCTTAGATTTAGTTTAGAGCCTAACTCTGGCTCACTAGGAAGTTTGAGTGCGATACCTGATAAATTGAAATCGAGAACATCAAGCTCTAACCAACTAGAAAATAGACCTTGTTTAGACTTTAAAAGTGCTTTTAGATTTGCTGCAGGTAAACGTCGTTGTTTTCGTTTTTCTTGAGGGGGAAACAATGAAATCATTCATAAATCCTAAATAAACTGATTATTGAAACTATTAATAATCAGGTTAGGACATAAAAAATAATATACCATCCAATATTATTCTTTGATTTCAATTATGTGAACCGAGTAATGAAAAATAACGAGTTAAGACTTATTGCAAAAGTGAAAGGCCAAGGTGATGTACTCATTATCTTGCATGGCTTATTTGGCTCATCAGATAATTTAGGACGTATTGCTAATGAGTTGGCCAAGGATTGTGAAGTTCATTCATTGGACTTAAGAAACCATGGAGAGTCATTTCATGCAGAAGAAATGTCGTATGCGCTCATGACAGAAGATGTGATTCGTTATATGGATGAACAGGGTATCGATAGTGTGAATATTCTTGGGCATTCTATGGGGGGGAAAGTCGCTATGAATATAGCATTGCTACACCCCGAACGTATCAATAAATTGATTGTGGCCGACATTGCACCTGTTACGTACACAGCACACCATAATGAAATATTTAAGGGTTTATTGGCTGTAGATTTTGATCAGGACAAAACACGGTCAGCGATAGATCAGCGCTTAGCAAGCTATATTGAAACACTGGGCGTCAGACAGTTTTTAATGACAAATTTGATAAAAAATGAGAAAGGGGGATTTGCTTGGAAAATGAATCTTTCTGCAATTTATAAAAACTACTCTAGAATATTAGAAGGACTTTCAAGTAATACTCCTTATTTTGGAGCGGTTTTATTTATTGGTGGTGGATTATCTGACTACATTAAACCAGCGTATAAACAACAAACATTAAGCTTATTTCCATATACAGAAATGAAAATTATTCCAGAAACGACTCATTGGTTGCATGCAGAAAAACCACGTGTTTTTGTTGGGATCTGCCAAAGGTTTTTAGCAACGTAACATATTAGGTAGCTTATATTTGAAACATGCTGACAGAAACCATGAGTGCTTGAAGCCTTATGTCATTGATATAGAAGCCTCAGGTTTTGGTCGAGGCAGCTATCCGATTGAAGTTGGCTTTGTAACAGATAATCAAGCATTAGGGTGTTGTTTAATACAACCGATTGATTCCTGGCTGCACTGGAGTGAAGAAGCGGAACGTTTGCATGGCATTCAACGCTCACTGTTAAAAGAAAAAGGTAAGTCCCTAACCTGGGTTGCTCAATGGTTAAATACAAACCTAAATGGCATAACGGCGTATTCGGATGCTTGGGCAAATGACATGAGCTGGTTGGGAAAACTATTTGACGAAGCAGAGGTAGTGCAGGCCTTTAAAATAGAGTCAATTTTAGATTTATTAAACGAAGAAGAAAAAGAACAGTGGACGCCGCTTTATCGTCAAGTTTTATCGGAAACTAACACCCAAAGGCATCGAGCTAGTTCTGATGCCGTCAATATACAACAAACTTATCTTAGGCTTAAAAAGAATCCTACAGTACTTTAAGGCGTGTGTTGTTATTTAGTGGTCTATTTTAGAGAAACTTTTAAGAAAGTATGAAGATACTGTACTAAACTAAATAAGTTCTATGTTAATCTCGAAATAAACGTGACTGATTTAGTCGTATTCGAATTAAATAGAAAACGACTCATGGAATAAAAACAAAATATTAAATAGGGTAATCAGGATATGAAAATCAAAAATATAACAATGACGCTTGCAGCAGTTGGCTTAGCTTTTTCTGCACAATCAAGTTTTGCTGGTTCTACTTTAGACTCGGTTAAAAAGAAAGATGTTGTTTCTTGCGGTGTAAGTACTGGTTTAGCGGGCTTTTCACAAAAAGATGAAAAAGGTAAATGGAGTGGCTTAGATGTTGATGTATGCCGTTCAGTTGCGGCGGCAGTCTTGGGCGATGCTTCTAAAGTTCAATATAAACCTTTAACGGCTAAGGAGCGTTTTTTAGCGCTTCAATCTGGTGAAATAGATATTCTTTCACGAAATACAACTTGGACACACACACGAGACACTTCACTAGGTCTAAACTTTGCGGGCGTTGTTTATTATGATGGCGCAGGTTTTATGGTTAGCAAAAAATTAGGCGTTAAATCTGCGACTGAATTAGATGGCGCAAATGCATGTATTCAAGCAGGTACTTCAACGGAGTTAGCTATTGCTGATTATTTCCGTGAAAATAATATGAAGTATAAAGCAATTACTTTTGATACAGCAGATCAAACAAGATCAGGTTTTGAGTCAGGACGTTGCGACTTTTTAGTTTCTGACCAATCACAATTATATGCGCTACGTATTGGTCTAAAGGACCCTTCTGGTGCGATTGTTTTACCTGAAGTAATTTCGAAAGAACCTTTAGGGCCAGTTGTTCGTCAAAATGATGATGAGTGGTTTAATGTTGTAAAGTGGGTTGTTAATGCTTCGATAGAAGGCGAGTTTCAAGGTGTTACATCTGAAAATGCAACGGACTTAAAAGCTAATGGAAAGCCGGGTCAAAAAAGACTACTAGGTTCAGAAGGAGATTTAGGTGATAAGTTAGGATTACCTGCTGATTGGGCTTATCAAGCGATAAAGCAAGTGGGCAACTACTCAGAGTCATTTGAGCGTAATGTTGGTCAAGGTTCTCCTTTGAAAATTGCGCGTGGTTTAAACGCTCAATGGAATAAAGGCGGAATTATGTACTCTCCTGCGATGCGTTAATAGTTAATTATTAAAAGGTGGCTTTGTAAGCCACCTTTTTTATTAACGCTCTTCCTTCCTGACACTCAAGAAGATGTATTTATGTTTTCTAACAAAACTACTGAACAAATTAAACTTGAGACACGCCCAAGTTCTTCGGGCGCTAAATCTTTTTATAACAACCCAAAATATCGTGGTTGGATTTATCAGTCTCTCTTACTCGTATTCCTCGTTGGTTTTTTCTACACCATTGTTTCAAACACCTTAGACAATATGGCGGCTCAAGGGATAAAAAGTGGGTTTAGTTTTCTAAATACCTCTGCAGGCTTTGATGTACTGATGTCACTGCTTCCTTTTCAGACAACAGATAGTTATTTAAAAATCTTTTCTATAGGTATATTGAATACTGTTTTGGTATCAGTTGTCGGTATTATATTTGCCACAATACTTGGTTTTATTTTTGGTGTTGCTTACTTTTCACGCAATTATTTAATCAGAAAAATTTCCATTATTTATGTAGAAATTTTTCGAAATATTCCTGTTATTTTACAAGTCATATTTTGGTATACCATCTTTAATTCTTTACCAATTGCTCGTGAAAGTTTCAATATAGCTGATTCTATATTTTTAAATGTGACAGGCTTATATATACCTCAGCTTGTGGGTGAGTCGGGATCAAGTCTTGTTTATGGTGCGATTGTCGCAGCAATTATCGGTGTGTTTATTATCAAGCGCTGGGCGACAAAACGGCAGGAGGTAACGGGCGAACAGTTTCCAATTTTATGGACGAGTTTAGCGTTATTAATTGGTTTACCACTCTTAGCTTTAATCGTATCGGGAGTGCCCTTTCATTTTGATTACCCAGCCCTGAAAGGGTTTAATTTTAGAGGGGGTACAACGATTATTCCTGAGTTCATCTCATTAGCCGTTGCGCTTTCGATTTATACAGGCGCTTTTATCGCCGAAGCAGTAAGAGCTGGTATTCAGTCTGTGCCTGAAGGCCAAACTGAAGCAGCTAGAAGCATAGGCTTGAAAGAAAGCAAAATCATGTCACTAATTATTGTGCCTCAAGCAATGCGTGTGATTACACCGATGTTAAATAGTGAATATCAAAGTCTGGTGAAAAATACCACAATTGCTACAGCAATTGGATATCCCGAATTATTTACTGTTTTTGCCGGGTCGGCGTTAAATCAAGTAGGGCAAGCGGTAGAAATCATGTTTATGACGTTGGCAATATATTTTGCTATCAATATGACAATATCATTTGTAATGAATCACTGGAACAAGCGCACTGAATTAACAACACGCTAAGGAGATGGTTGTGCAAGTACAAGAATTTAAACCTTTACCAGATCTACCAGCCCCCTTATCAACAACAGGGCCGACAGCATGGCTGAAGAATAACTTATTTTCTTCAGCCTTTAATATTGCTGTCACGATAACGATTACTGCTACACTTTTTGCAATTTTACCCGGTGTACTTGATTGGTTATTTTTCTCAGCAAACTGGAGCGGTACATCACAAGCCGATTGCGTAAAAGATGGTGCTTGCTGGATATTTATTCAAGCGTGGTCACAACAAATATTTTATGGTAGCTACCCTGGTGATGAGATTTGGCGTGTAAATCTTTCATTATTTTTGTTAGCAGGCGTGATTGCTTTATCGTTTATTTTACCAGCTCACTTACGTAATAAAGTTGCTGTACCAGCTTACCTACTTTTACCTTTTATTTGTTTACTTTTTTTAGATGGCAGTAGTATTGGTTTAAAGCCGGTAAGTACTGATTTATGGGGCGGATTTTCATTAAATGTTCTTCTTGCAGCGGCGAGTATTATTATTGCTTTCCCATTTGGTTTTTTATGGGCGTTAGGGCGACAATCTCACATGCCTTTTGCTCGATCTGTGAGTGTTACGTGCATTGAGTTCTTTCGAGGGACGCCTATCTTGGCTTTGTTTTTTATGGGCTCAGTAATGTTGCCGTTGTTTTTTCCAGCAGATGTATCAGTAGATAAACTTTTACGGGTATGGATTATTCTGATCCTATTTATGTCTGCTTATATGGCAGAAGTGTTTAGAAGTGGCTTTCAGGCAATACCACAAGGTCAGTATGAAGCTGCTGATTCGATTGGTTTAGGCTATTGGCAGAAAACCTTATTAATCGTTTTTCCACAAGTGATTAAAATAGCAATGCCGAATATTTTAGCCACATTTGTGATGGTCTTTAAAAATACAGTTTTCTTATTGGTGATTGCCGTACCAGAAATGCTACAAGTGATTATGTCTGCGCTTAGTAATTCAAACTGGTTGGGCGGGCATGCGATAGAAGGTTATTTATTTGTAGGGTTTATATTTTGGGTATGCTGTTTCAGTATGTCGTTACTCGCAAGTTCAATTGAAAAGAAACTAGATACTAGTCATAAAAATTAAGGGTTTATCATGAGTGTAGATAATCAGAGTAGTGAAAGTACGAATGATAAAGATATTATTGCCATAAACAATATGAATAAATGGTATGGCAACTTTCATGTACTCAAAGATATAAATTTAAACGTTAAAAAAGGCGAGAGAATCGTAATTTGCGGGCCTTCAGGTTCTGGAAAATCAACAATGATTCGCTGTATCAACCGTCTAGAAGAGTTTCAACGGGGTTCTTTAACTGTGAACGGTGTTGAAATGGTTGAGGATGTGAAAAATATTGAAGCGATTCGCCGTGAAGTGGGTATGGTTTTTCAGCACTTCAATTTGTTTCCTCACTTGACGATTTTAGAAAACTTAACGCTTGGCCCAATTTGGGTACAAAAAAAGCCAAAAGAAGAAGCGGAAGCGATAGCAATGAAATATCTGGAACGCGTTAAAATTCCGGATCAGGCGCTAAAGTTTCCTGGACAGTTATCAGGTGGTCAGCAGCAACGGGTCGCAATTGCGCGTTCATTATGTATGTCGCCACAGATTATGTTGTTTGATGAGCCTACCTCAGCACTTGACCCTGAAATGATTAAAGAAGTGCTCGATGTCATGGTTGAGTTAGCAGATGAAGGGATGACAATGTTGTGTGTCACACATGAAATGGGGTTTGCAAAGAAAGTTGCAGATCGTGTTATTTTTATGGATGGCGGAGAAATTGTTGAGCAGAATGAGCCGCATGAATTTTTTGATAACCCTAAAACAGATCGATTACAGCTATTTTTAAGTCAAATTCTTCAACACTAATTTTAGTGCGAGTGACTTAGTACTTACATTAGTAAGTACTAAGTCACTTTGTGAATTGTTTAGTTTTAAGAATTAACTAAACCCACTTCATTTGTTTTATTTAATGCATTATTTTTTTGTTTCGCCTTCGAAATCATATAATTCAAACCTTGGTTCATACTGTAGGTTAAGCCAAATAAAACGGATAATGCTGCGAATAAGTATGCTACATGTACATCTAAGATCATGATTTCTTTGCCTTTAAAACAAGTGTTTGAATTTTTGGCGCTAGGATATAGAGATCACTACTTAAAATCAACTTTGATTAAAAATCGAACTGTGACAGTTTGTTAAATGGTCGGTTTAATTTTTAGGAGAAACTAGCAGTTTTAGGAATATTTTGAGGTGTTTAGCAGCGCTTCGGGTGAGTTAAAGTTTGAGAATTTGCCCATATGGTCAGAGAAATCAACCCATTGAACATTGTTATTATTTACCCAGTGCATCACGCGTTTTTGCCCTTGTTCTAGGGCTTGTTTAAGTTTTGACTGATACTGAGTAGAAATAAGCAGGTGTAAAGGATGGTGTCGATCTGCATCTTTTGAGGCAAATAATAAGAGCTTATTAGGCTCGTTAAGTAGTGCTTTATTGTTTAAAGCACTATGCAATGCTGCAATCATTCTAAAACCGAAAGCTTCCGAAATATAAGGTGTATCGCAGGGACTAACTAATAAGTAGTCCGCTGTACTCGCTTCCATGAGGCTAACTAAACCAGCTAATGGCCCTTGGTAGCCTTCAATGGTGTCAGAACAAATGTTAGGGCATATCGAACGATAAGCATCATAATTCTGATTACAGTTGATATAGAGGGAACTAACGTGGGGTTTGAGGGCTTGATAAACAGACTTAGCCATAGATTGACCGTTAAGATGTTGTAAGCCTTTATCTTTCCCGAGCATTCGAGTGGATAAACCACCCGCTAGAATGCCGCCATCAATTGAAATACTCATGCAGTAATAAAATTCTCTCATAAAAAAGGGCGAATAATCTTGAGATAATTCGCCCTGAATTTAAAGCATATGTTTATAGGTTGCTATCTACAAATGCTGTTAGTTGCGACTTAGATAAAGCACCGACTTTAGTCGCATCAACATTGCCATTTTTAAATAGCATTAATGTCGGAATACCACGAATATTGAACTTTGGTGGTGTTTTTTCATTGTCATCAATATTTAATTTGCAGATTTTTATTTTCCCTGCATAGTCATCAGCAATTTCTTCAAGGACAGGTGCGATCATTTTACAAGGGCCACACCATTCTGCCCAATAGTCGACCAATACAGGAATGTCTGAATTAAGTACTTCTTCTTCAAAAGAAGCATCTGTTACGTTGATGATGTTATCACTCATGCTTAAAATCCAATAAATGGTTAATAAATCTATAAAGTATGCTCTACAATAAAAGAAAAGCATCAATTAGAATATGTAGATAGTAGTAATATATAGTCTTATTAGAGGATTTCAAGGATACGATGCCTAACTCATCCGAAGTAGTAACATCAAATGAGCATCCCGAATACATTGCAGCAATTGATTTAGGTTCAAATAGCTTCCATATGGTCGTCGCCAAGATGGTGCATGGTGAGCTAAGAATTGTTGATAAGTTGGGTGAAAAAGTCCAATTGGGCGCGGGTTTGAACGAATCAGGCGAAATGACTGATGAAGCAAAAGACCGTGCAATCGCGTGCCTAGAAAGATTTTCTCAACGAATACGTGAGTTTGAAGCAGGCTCCGTTCAAATTGTCGGTACTAATGCATTACGCGCGGCAAAAAAGAAAAAAGCATTTTTACGAAAAGCCGAAAAAGCAATTGGCTACCCAATTGAAATTATTTCAGGGCGCGAAGAAGCTCGTCTTATTTATTTAGGGGTCGCTCATACATTGGCAGATGACTTGGGAAACCGCCTCGTGATTGATATTGGTGGCGGAAGTACCGAGCTTATTATTGGCGAGCACTTCGAAAATAAGGCCTTAGAAAGTCTTCATATGGGTTGTGTGTCATTTCGTGAACGCTATTTTCATAAAGGTAAACTGACGTCATCAGCATTTAATAAAGCTGTCAGGCACGCCTCTAGAGAACTGTTGAATATTAAGCACCAGTTTTTGTATGTTGGTTGGGAAAGTAGTGTTGGTGCATCAGGCTCAATAAAAGCTATCTTTCAAGCGGCTGAGCATTTAGAGCTTAAGAATGAAAATGGAAATATTGATTTATCGGTGTTGAAAAAATTAAAAGAGAAAATGATAAAATTTGAGAATGTTAGTTGCTTAGATGAGTTTGGTATCAAAAAAGAGCGTATTGGGATTTTTCCAGCGGGTCTTGCAATTTTATATGCTTGTTTTGAAGTGTTTAAAATTAAAGAGATGAGTTTTACCAACGGTGCATTAAGAGAAGGCCTGCTTTATGACATAGTTGGTCGAATTCAGCATGAGGACGTTCGAGAACGATCAATTAACTCAATGCAGCTACGCTATAGTCTTGACCAGAAACGGGCTGAACGTGTAGAGAAAACAGTACTGCATATTTATGAGCAAGTGGCCAAAAATTGGGATATTGAGTCACCTCAAAATGCCTTACTGCTGAAGTGGGCTAGCCGAATTTTTGAAGTAGGCCTAACCATTTCACATGCACAGTATCATAAACATGGCGCTTATCTTGTATTACATTCTGATTTATCTGGATTTACAAAATCAACTCAGCTATGGCTATCTTTGATAGTAAGAGCTCACAGACGTAAGTTTTCAGATGAAATATTTCAAAGCTTGGGTGATATTGAAAACATAACATTAAAAAAAATGTGCGTATTATTTCGCTTAGCGGTTGTACTTACTGTCGCACGTAAAAAAGCTGAAACTAGTTTTACAATTGAAGTAGAAGGCAATCAAGTTATTTTGGAGATGGGAAAGGAATGGTTTGAATCATACCCTCTTAATATGGCCAACTTGGAAACCGAAAAAGATTACTTGAAGAAGCAAGATTTCACTTTGATTATTCAATAATTTTTTACTGTAAAGTGCATAGCTAAACTACAGCAGGCCTCTTAACTCGGTCAATAAGCACCACAAATAGTGGTTTCTGCTAATTTCTGTTAATCTTGTGCCCAAATTTTTTGATTGTTTTTGGATTCAACATGCTCGTATTAGGGATTGAAACTTCCTGTGATGAAACCGGTGTAGCGCTTTACCATAGTGAAAAAGGACTACTTGCAGATACACTCTATTCGCAGGTTGCCATGCATGCAGATTATGGTGGTGTTGTACCTGAATTGGCCTCTCGTGATCATGTCAGAAAAACAATCCCTTTAATCGAGAGCGTGCTTCAGCAAGCAAATTTATCACGTCATGATATCGAAGGCATTGCTTATACAGCGGGGCCTGGTTTGGTGGGAGCGTTGATGGTCGGCGCGGCTATTGCTAGTTCATTAGCTGCAGCTTTAGATATTCCCTTAATTGGGGTTCATCATATGGAAGGGCATCTTTTAGCACCGATGTTAGAAGAGAAACCACCTGAATTTCCTTTTCTTGGTCTACTGGTTTCGGGTGGGCATACTCAATTAGTTTCTGTTGCAGGCATAGGTGAGTATAAAATTTTAGGTGAATCTCTAGATGATGCGGCAGGTGAAGCCTTTGATAAGGCAGCTAAGATGCTGGGCTTAGATTATCCAGGGGGGCCAAGAATCGCAAAGCTAGCAGCTCAGGGGCTGGAACAATTTGGTGGAACGCCTTATCGCTTTCCTCGACCGATGACAGACCGACCAGGTTTGGATTTTAGTTTTAGTGGTTTAAAAACCTTCACTTTAAATACGGTTCAGAAAATAAAAGTGGAGCGAGAATTAAATGAGCGTGATAAGGCCGAAGTTGCTTGTGCATTTGAAGATGCAGTTGTAGATACTTTACGTATTAAGTGCAAAAGAGCATTAGAGCAAACAGGATTGAAAACACTAGTCATTGCAGGTGGTGTAAGCGCTAATGTACGTTTACGTAAAGTGCTTGAAGATATGACCAAAAAAGCGGGTGCGACCGTCTTTTATGCTCGACCTGAGTTCTGTACAGATAATGGTGCAATGATTGCCTATGCGGGATGTAAACGTTTATTGGCAGGTCAGACTACAGGCTTGGATTTTAAGGTTAGGCCTCGTTGGCCAATGGATGAATTGCAACCGTTGGAAAAAGTATGAATTTAGATACAGTCTTGATTGAATCTTATGAAGTTGAAGCCTCAATTGGTGTCTTTGATTGGGAAAAAGAGATTAAGCAACGTTTATTTTTTGATTTAAAGCTATTTGGAGATTTTTCAAAGGCTTGCCAAACGGACGATATAAATGATGCCGTGAACTATGCTGCTGTATGCTCAGAAATCGATGCGGTTATTGAACGTCAGCATTACGAATTATTAGAGTTTTTAGCAGAGAAGATATCACAACATTTATTGAATGAGTTTTCTTTGGATCATTTGGAGTTAACTATTCGTAAACCGGGCGCTGTACCACGAGCTGCAAACGTAGGTGTTCATATAAAGCGAGGAAAGCGAGCGGAATGAGCACCGTATTATTAAGTTTAGGCAGTAATATTAACCGAACCAAGAACATTACCGCAGCTCTAGATGGTCTGAGTGATTTATTTGGCGAACTGAGGGTGTCATCGGTTTATGAAAGTGAACCTGTTGGCTTCACCGGTGATTGTTTTTATAATTTGATTGTGGAGATAAAGACGGACCTCTCTCTGCAACGGTTGACTGAAAATGTTAAGAAAATTGAAGATCACAATGGGCGAATACGAACAGGCCCACGTTTCTCTGCCCGAACTTTAGATATAGATATTGTGACTTATGGTTCGTTATTAGGTTTGAACTCTGGTATCGAGTTACCAAGGCCAGAGCTTTATTATAATTCGTTTGTGTTGTGGCCGATGGCTGAGCTTTTACCTGATGTTAAGGATGAAAAAACAGGTAGAACCTATCACGAACTGTGGTGCGTCATGGCAATAGAAAATAAGCAGAAGCTTTGGAAGGTCGATTTTTACTGGTCTGAAAAGTGTATTTCTTCCGCAGAAGCTTTAGCTTAACAATCTGCCTGTTTAAACTTGTTGAGCAAACCTTCCGTTGAAGCATCAAACTGATGGTTCGAATCGCTACCTTCAAGTGCTTGATATAAATTTGAACTAAGTGACTTTCCGAGCTCAACTCCCCATTGATCAAACGCATTAATATTCCAAAGTACACTTTGAACAAATACTTTATGCTCATATAGCGCAATTAGAGCACCAATGCTTTCAGGTGTCGTTTTTTCAAGAACCAAAGTATTACTAGGTCTGTTACCTTTGATTACCTTGTGAGGTGCGAGTTGTGCTGCCTTTGCTTGGTCCATGCCTGCTGCGAGTAATTCATCGGTAGCTTCTTGCAGGTTTTTGCCTTGCATGAGCGCTTGAGATTGGCTTAAACAGTTGGCGAATAAGTGTTTATGGTGCGCGCCAATATCATGATGACTTTGTAGCGGAATAATGAAATCAGAGGGAATTAAGCGTGTGCCTTGATGTAAAAGTTGGTGATACGCGTGTTGTCCGTTACAACCGACCCCACCCCAGATCACTGGGCCACTATGATAGCCGAGGTCTTTACCGTCACGATCTACATGTTTGCCATTACTCTCCATATCTAATTGCTGTAAGTGATCAGGAAAGTATTGAAGGTATTGGTCGTAAGGTAGAATGGCATGGGAATCAGCGTCAAAGTAGGTTTGATACCAGACCCCTAATAAAGCCATCATGACTGGCAGATTTTGGTCGAAATCAGTATTTAAAAAATGCTGATCCATTTCATGAGCGCCGGATAATAAGGCTTCAAAGTTGTTCATGCCTAATACAAAAGCAATAGGTAAACCGATTGCAGACCAAAGGGAGTAACGACCGCCAACCCAATCCCACATGGGGAAAATATGGTCTTCATCAATACCAAACTCGATGGCTGCTGAATTGTTAGCGGTGACCGCGATAAAATGTTGACGAATCTGGGCTTCACTCACCCCAGATTGTAATAACCAAGCTTTGACTTCTTTTGCATTTTCTAATGTTTCCAGAGTGCTAAAAGATTTTGATTGCAGTAAAAATAAGGTGGTTTCAGGGTCAATTTTTTGCAATATTTCGGCTAAATCTGTGCCATCAATGTTTGCAAGGTAATGACAGTTATAACCTTCTTGTGCATAAGGTTTAAGAGCTTCGGTAACCACTTTAGGGCCTAGAAAGGAGCCGCCTATACCAATACTGACTAAAGTTCGAAGCGGCTTATTGGTAAAGCCTAATATCTGTTTAGTATGAATTTTTTGTAGGAAACCTGCCATTTTCTCGCGACATTGCTTCACATCTTCGATAATGTTTTTACCATCAAGTATTAAGCTAGAGTCGACAGGCTGACGAAGTGCTGTATGAAGCACTGAACGATTTTCAGTATGATTGAGTAAGCGACCTTCGAACTTTCCACCATTAAACAAGGTTTTTATTTGTTCATGTAACTGTGCGTTTTCTGCTGCTTTATTCAGTAAGCTTAAAGTATTTTGGTTTATTAGGTTTTTTGAGTAATCAAGGAAAATATGGGGGCCTTGAACAGAAAAGTTTGCAAAGCGATTTGGGTCATCTCGAAACATCTCACGCATCGGTTTACTTTGTATATCGAGTGCGTGTGCTTTTAATTCTTGGTGAAGAGGGGAGTGATCCAATCGCATGTTATTTGCTGTCCATAAGGTAAATTTTCTAGCTTCTAGCTTCTAGCTTCTAGCGTAACGCTTATATTATCAATTAAACGGGTATCTCCCAAGTATGCAGCCACTAAGATGACACATTCAAGGTCGTTCTCTGAAGCCGTTTCTAGTGTGATTGGGTTAGCAATATTAAAGTAGTCTTTCTTAAAACCTGCAGCTTCAAGTTCATCAACAGCATTCTTACTTAAGCCCTCAAAATTTATATCACCACTTTCAAGTGACTTTTTACACCTTAGGAGTGTTTGATATATTTTTGCAGCAGCCTTTTTTTCTTCTGAAGTTAAATAACCATTACGTGAACTACGTGCTAAACCGGAAGGTTCTCGAGATATAGGTACGCCAATAATACGAATAGGCATACATAAGTCTTGAGCCATTTTTCGAATGACGGCAAGCTGTTGAAAATCTTTTTCACCAAAAACAGCGATGTCAGCCTGAACCATATTAAATAGCTTAGTTACAACTGTCGAAACACCAATAAAATGACCCGGTCGACTAGCACCACAATGGTGGTTAACGAGTGACGGTACGTCAACGCGGGTTTCAGCCTGAGTACCATTTGGGTAAACTTCTTTTGCACTAGGGGCGAAAAGAATATCACAACCCCTTGAACTTAAGCCCTCTGAGTCTGCTTCTAGTGTTCTAGGGTAGGCATCCAGGTCTTCGTTTTCACCAAACTGCATTGGGTTTACAAAAATACTAGCCACGACGATATCGGCTTCAGCTTTGGCGGTATCAACTAAAGATAGGTGCCCTTCGTGTAAGTTACCCATAGTTGGAACAAAAGCGATGTGTTTACCTGCTTGTTTGTAGGCTCGAATGACTTTCCGTAGTTTAGCTGTGTTATGTATCGTTTGCATCAAGATATCCTTAAACTAATCGAGTGTTTAAACGTGTTTTAGCCTGAAAAGCTATACTCTTCAGAAGGAAATTCACCACTTTTAACCGCATCATTATAGGATGAGAAAGCATCTTGGACTGAGCTTGCTTCAGTCATAAAGTTTTTAACAAATTTAGGCTTATGACCACTGCTAACACCTAATAAATCATGCATGACCAGAACTTGACCGTCTGTGACGTTTCCAGCCCCAATGCCAATGACAGGTACTTTAACTTTTTTGGTAATCAATTCAGCTAAAGATGTTGGGACACATTCAAGTAGAATCATATCGGCACCCGCCTGCTCAAGAAGTTTTGCGGCATTGATCATACTATTTGCTTTATCAGCTTCTTTTCCCTGTACGCGATAGCCGCCAAGCTTATTTACTGATTGGGGGGTTAAGCCCAAGTGAGCACAAACTGGAATGCCTCGGTCACTTAAAGCCGAAATATACTCAGCTAGCCATTCACCGCCTTCAAGTTTGACAATGTGCGCACCGGCTTGCATTAAGAGCCCTGCATTCGTTAATGCGCTGTCTAGGGTATTAATCGAGTTAAAGGGCATATCAGCCATAATGAGTGGATTTGAGGCTCCCTGCTTTACACATTGAGTATGATAGATCATATCATCCATGGATACGGGTAATGTGCTGTCTTGGCCTTGAAGTACCATACCTAGAGAATCACCAATTAACAGTACATCAATGCCCGCTTCACAGGCCACAGAAGAAAAGGTCGAATCATAAGCGGTCACACAAGAAAATTTCTGTCCTTGCTCTTTTAATTTTTTCAAACTTAAAGTGGTAATGCTCATTATGAGTTCCTTATTTAAAGGCCTATATGTAAAAGGGCTTAGAATAGCGATTTGTAAAATAGTAAACAAGTGCCATAAATAGCAGTTTGTTTAAGTATTTATTTTCGTCAGTTGGTGATTTAAGCAGACTTCTTGATAGTTTTTCAAAAGCGTACCATCAGGTAGGCACCAATCAGGTGTGATTTCTAGTGCGGGTATAATGACGAAGTCTCGCGTAAGTGCTTGTAAGTGAGGGATTTGTAAGTCGGGTGTCTGTATATCAATTATAGACTGGCCATAATATAGGATATCTAAATCAATTACTCGCTCGCCCCAATGGCGTGTTTTGATTCGACCAAAGTCATTTTCAATGTCTTGTAATACTAAAAGTAAAGCCTCAGGTGAGGTGTTAGTACTTACTAATACGACAGCGTTACAAAAGTTTTCTTGATCTTGAGGCCCTTGTGGTGAACTTTCATAGAGTGATGATGCTCTCTGAAAGTCGATACCATCAATATTCTTAATCGCTTCAATTGCTTTGGCAACTTGCTGTTGTGGCTTGTTTAGATTACTACCGAGACCAATTAATACGTCTGTCGTCTTTGTTAAGATTGTCATGTTTACTTGTTGTGGTGTTTAGGCCGAGGCTTTGAATTTTTAAAACGTCTTGGTGCTTTTTTATGTACTGGTGCGGGGTTTTTAACTTGAAATTCCGTCCACCATTGGCCTAGGCCATTTACGTCTTCACCGGCTTGTTCTCTTAACAATAAGAAATCATAAGCCGCGCGAAATCTAGGTTGCTCAATTAAGAGAAAGGGGCGTCGACCTTGTGTTTTGGTTAAGCGAATTTGGTATTCCCAAATCTCTTTCATCATCAAGGTAAAGCGTTTTGGAATAGAGATATGTGCTAACTGGTTTTGTATTGCGCTCTGACTTGCTTGTTGCAATGCTGGAAATTCGGGCACACCTTCTGATTGTAATTGTTGCCACTTACGATTAACTTCCGGCCAGATCAATGTTGCATATAGAAACGCGGGTGTGACCGGTTTCTCTGCTCTAATGCGTGCATCGGTATTCTTTAAACCTTTTAAAATAAAGCGTTTATAGTATTCCGCTTGTTTATTGGTTTTTAACGTGTGGTTGATTTGGGGAAAGAGTGCGTCGAATAACTTGTAATGCAATAAGTTTTCGAAAATCTCAACAGCATAACCTGATAAGAAAAGTTTTAGCATTTCATCAAATAGGCGTGCCGGTGGGATGTTGCCCAAAAGAGGCGCCATTTCAACAATAGGTTCACTGGTACTTGGTTCTATATCAAAGTTTAACTTCGCGGCAAAGCGTAATGCGCGTAACATCCTGACGGGATCTTCTCGGTAGCGCGTTTCAGGGTCTCCTATTATTCGAAGTTGTTGTGCCTTGATGTCTTTTAAGCCATCAAGGTAATCATAAACACAAAAATCTTGAGGGCTGTAATAAAGGGCATTGACTGTAAAATCCCTGCGAACAGCATCTTCTTCAACAGTGCCATAAACATTATCACGTAATAGCATGCCATGTTCTGATTGGTTAGTATCAGATTTCTTGCTTTGTTCATCTGCTTTGCCACGAAAGGTAGCTACTTCAATCATTTCCCGACCAAACAGTATATGAACAAGCTTGAAGCGGCGTCCAATTAGGCGAGAATTTTTAAATAGCGCATGAACTTGCTCTGGGTGAGCATTGGTCGAAATGTCAAAATCTTTAGGCTGATGACCGAGTAAAATATCTCTAACGCCGCCGCCAACGAGAAATGCTTCAAAGCCTTTACTATGCAATCTGTGCATAACTTTCAAAGCAGATGGGCTAATTAAATTACGAGAAACCGTGTGTTGGTCTCGTGGGACGATATTAGGATTTAGGTCAGACATGATTTATTTTACATCGATTAATTTTAATAAGTATCACTAAGGCTGTGAAGCGCATATAAAAAGCAGTTTACCCTGTAAGCAGGTTGAAAACTATTGAAGTGTAAGTAATTGGGTTAAAGAAGTACTAGGTGTTAAGAATAAATAGGGAGAGAAATGACTTTGCATGAAAAGACCAACACGCTCCGGTGATTGACCTTCTCATGCTCAAAAGAGCAGACCTAATATTTTTTTTATTATTAATCCATGTCTGTACTTAGGGCGTAAGTTAAAAACTTACGCTTGCAAACGGAATACTTTAAACACACAGAGCGGTATGCTTGAAATGAGTATCTAGTTTTTAATCATCGCAACTTTTGCAGTTCTTATTAATTAAAAACAATATTCACTTCGGTTTTTTAGCCGCTAAAAAGCCAAGCATTTAAAATAATCAATTCGCCCCGCATTTATTATTTTTATTTCAGCGGTTTTCTTCAACTATAACTAACAACTATTTTTATTTTTATTCGTATACTTACAGTTGGTTATTCTTATTTTTATACTTGAAGGTAATAGCAGGCTTTGTGCCAGAATATTAATATCAATATATATCAATAGCTTACTTGTGTGGTCTAAGCCTTTTGACCTATAGGGCTTAGAGAGGTGGAAGAAAGGGCCTCAAAAACGTGTTTCCATGTTTCATTTGGTAACACTAGGTAACAGAAGTGTGTGCTTGTGTGTTTTGACTGATATCTCACTACTGCTCTTGTGTTGGATTTTGAGACTTTCGTCACGTCAAAGAAGTGATCTGTGTCACTTTTTTACGAGGTCTTCCTTCGTGGGATGCCAAGCTTCTGTCTTCGCTCCCAAAGATTCTTTCGGCTGATGCCTAATCGGCGTGAAAGTTCTGTTTCATTCATGCGATCTTGGTTTTCTAAGACAAATTGTTGAAAGTAGTCTTCAATTGAAAGGTTTTTAACAGATGCTGGTGCTTGTTGTGTCGATTTGACAAGTGTTGGTGTGATAAGACCCTGGGGGATCGTGATATCGTCTACTTCCATTTCTACATCAAGTAGCTCTGCCGTAATCATTTTGTGGTCACATAAGATTGTGCCACGTTCAATGGCGTTTTCTAATTCACGTACATTGCCAGGCCAGTGGTATTCTTTTATTGTTTTCATGGCGTCAGGACTAAACTTTATATCTTCTTGGCCTAATTTTAGGCACGCTTTCTCAAGTAGCACGTGAGCCAAACCTAAAATATCTTCTTCTCTATCTCTCAAGGGAGGAAGCTTAAGTTGAACCACATTCAACCGGTAATAGAGATCTTCTCGAAATTGACCTGTGCGAGAAAGTGCTTTTAAATTCCGGTGTGTGGCCGCAATTAATCTAACATCTACCTGACGAGATTGGGTGGAGCCAACACGGCGAATTTCACCTTCTTGCAGAACACGTAATAAACGAGCCTGTGCTTCAAGTGGTAATTCACCAATCTCATCGAGAAAAAGTGTACCGCCATCGGCGGCTTCAATGAGCCCGTTTCGGGCACTAACTGCGCCGGTGAACGCTCCCTTTTCATGGCCAAACAGTTCTGATTCAATTAATGACTCAGGAATCGCTGCGCAGTTAATACAGATATAGTCCTGATTCTTTCGCTGACTCATCTTATGTATCGCGCGGGCAGCTAGCTCTTTACCACTGCCGGTTTCACCTTGAATTAATACCGTCGCTTCTGTCGGAGCGACCTTTTTAATAAGATTAAAAACTTTTTGCATGGCACTGCAATGGCCATAAATTAAATTTTGAACTTCTTCATTGCTGTTTTCTAAGTCATTGAGTGTGGGTTCAGGCAAGGGTTCTTTTAATAAAATGTTCTGAATAATATCGAGAATATCATCGTCATCAAATGGCTTGGCCAGATAATCTACCGCGCCTAGCTTCATTGCATCGACTGCAGAGCGTAAACTTGCAAAGCTTGTCATGACTAAAACAGGCACACCTTGGGCCAGTTGAATAATATCTGTGCCTGGCTGGTCTGGAAGGCGCAAGTCAGTAATGATTAGGTTAAATGACGGCAGTGCAAAATTTTCAGTTGCTTCAATAATGGAGGAAGCGGTTTCAATATGATATTGGTAAGACTCCAGTAAGGTTTTGAGATTGGATCGATTTTCAGCTTCGTCTTCTAAAATTAAAATGCGGCGCATAGCCTTCCTTATCAGTATCAGGAAATTGACGTATAAAAATAATAACGGAGAGCGTTGATGCTTTACCAGCTATTTTAAGTAGTAGCTGTATGTTTTAATGACTTTTTAGCAGGAATGTAATGCTTGTCCCAAACTTGTAATGCCATTTCGAGTGCTTCTGTGGTGCTTGAAGGCTTATGTTTAATGGGGAGTTTTAGCATAGAAAAGAGGCTTAGCAAGTTTTTAACGGGTGTACTGTCATCAATGGCAGGCGCATAGGCTTGTTTACTTAACTTTTGCTGCTGAGCATTGAGTAAAATGGGAAAGTGACCAAATATTGGGGGCTTGACGTTGAGTGCTTGAAAAAGTGCAAGCTGCATTGGGGTGGAGTCGAGTAAGTCTGAGCCTCTTACAACGTGGGTAATACCTTGCTCAATATCGTCACACACCACCGCTAATTGATAGGCATAAAACCCTTCCTTTCGTTTTAAGACAAACTCCTCAGAATGATTAAGACTCATTGACCCAAGAATATCATCCTCCCAATTGAAATGAGTTTCGTTTATTTTAAATTTAGTGGCGCATGGAAGGTTGTTGGTTTGAATGTGATTTTCTTGGATATTTGTTAATTTTTGACAAAAACTTAAATGCTGCCCATTTGACTCAATAAGTTGTTTACGGCTACAGGGGCATTGGAATGTATGTTTTTGAGTGGCAAGCCGTTTTAGTATTTTTTCGTAGTAGTTTGACCGGTCTGATTGGTAGCTGACTTCTTCATCCCAATATAAACCATGAACTTGTAAGGTATCGATAATTGTTTGTCGCGCGCCTGGCTGCTCTCGTTGAGCATCGACGTCTTCAATACGAAGTAGCCATTTCCCATGGTGGGAGCGAGCTTCGAGGTAGCTAATTAAAGCGGCAAAAAGTGAACCTTGATGAAGTGGTCCGGTTGGCGACGGGGCAAAACGGCCGCGATATAAACTCATTTAAATGCCAAAGGGTATTAAAGATTTAATACCCTTTGAATAGATGCCTTGTTTATTAGAGATAGAGCGTGCCATGATCATCAATGAGCGCTTCCACCTAGAATAAAACTAGATACCGATTTGTCTTTCTTTAATTTCAGCAAGCGTTTTGCAATCAATACAAAGTGTTGCTGTTGGGCGTGCTTCAAGGCGACGAATTCCTATTTCAACGCCACATGAGTCACAATATCCGTAGTCTTCATCTTCGATACGGTCGACTGTTTTATCAATTTTTTTAATTAGTTTTCTTTCGCGGTCTCGTGTACGAAGTTCAAGGCTAAACTCTTCTTCCTGAGTTGCGCGATCACTAGGGTCAGCGTAATTAGATGCATCTTCTTTCATATGAGTTACAGTCCGATCCACTTCTTCCATTAACTCTTGCTTCCAAGCTAAAAGTATTTCACGGAAATGAGCGGATTGAGGTTCGTTCATATACTCTTCACCGTCTTTTATTTCATAAGGCGTAAAGTCAGTATGGTTATCGGGCATAAGGATGTCTCATTTTTCGTACTTATTCCTCGCATATACATTTAATCATATGAGGCGAAATATTATTGTTTATTTTGGCTAATCCAATTTAGTATCGGATATGATAGTCAGCGGAAACTAACAGAATCTATTAAATAATACCAATGTTTATTATTGTAGTGCATAACAGCCAACAGAAAAAGTTGAAATATGTTTTCTTTGACTATACTAAATTAAGCTAAAATTCTCGTGAAGGTAATATTAGGTACTCTATGTCCAATAAAAAACGTGTGTTATTAGTTGATGATAGTCGTGTATCTCGATTAATGTTGAAAGCGATTATTACGAGTAAGTATTCAGATTGGGAAGTCATGGAAGCAGAAAATGCAGATATTGCATTATCATTGTGCTTAAAAGGTGGGTTTGACTTTATAACGCTTGATATGAATATGCCTGGTCGAGATGGTTTGACTGTTTCGCCAGAGTTACAAGAAGCATGCCCTGATGCAAAAATTGCACTGCTCACGGCAAACTTCCAAGAACGTGTGAAAACTAAAGCAGAAGAACAGGGGTTGACCTTCCTACCAAAACCAATCACAGAAGAAAAAATACTGAGTTATTTAGCTTCGTCCTGCTCGGATTAATCAAGCATCATGTATTTACTTTTTAGTTATGTCGATTATGAAAGTAAGTTATCGGAGTGTTTAAGCAAAGGAGCCTAGTAATTTTATATAAAAGCCTTATTATTCGGTTAACCCTGATCAAGTTGAACTTAGTGATGGCCCGTATATATTTTTAAGGCAGACGTTTACATGTTTTCAGAAATTTTTACTTTAGTTGTTGATACGCTCTCATCGTTGTATTTGGTGATCATACTCCTAAGGTTTGTATTACAACTATCCCGTGCTGATTTTTATAATCCAATTTCGCAATTTGTAGTTAAAGCAACAAACCCGTTTATAATTCCACTCAGACGAATAATTCCAGGCTTTGCTGGTGTTGATATTGCTTCACTGGTACTTGCCATTGTATTTCAGGCACTGGTTTTATCGCTAAAGATTGTTGTGCTGACTTCTGGTCTGCCAAATCCAATCGGTCTCATGCTGATGTCTGGAGTTTTAGTTCTAGGTATATTGCTGAAATTATATTTCTGGTCATTGTTAGTGATGATTGTTGCGAGTTGGATTGCTCCAGGAAGCGCTCATCCGGCACTGATGCTAATTAATCAAATTACTGAGCCTTTGATGAAACCTTTTCGGAAAATATTACCGTCAATGGGGGGAATGGATTTATCACCAATTTTGGTGTTTTTGGTACTTCAGATACTAGAAAAAGTCGTTGCTCAGTTATCCTATCAAGTGGGTATGAGCTTCTCATTAATGTAGTTGAATAGGTGCATAAATGGCTTATCTTTAAGATAAGCCTTTGTGATAACATCGTTTAACATAAAAAAACAAGATTAGAAGGGTATTAACAAAACTTGATAAAGGGATGATTTAAAAAGGATTTTTTTAAAGAAAGCATGGTGCAAATCGATTGTTTCTCTTTGCTTGTAAGTCCTGCCTCCTCAATTCACATTTGTTATTTAAACAATTATCTATACTCAAAATATATAAGGTATCAACCTTGGTCGAGTGTGTGAATAATATTATTCATATGATCTATTGGTACGATTGATTTCTGCTCTATATAAATGGAAGCGCTATGTCCTTTAATACGCCCATAAACAAGTCAAACAATGCTCTGTCTCTGCAAGGTTTGTCACAGCAAGTAGAGGCGTATAGTGAATGGAAAAATCATCTTAAAGGTGAAATTCAACACTATCAGCGTTGGCTAGAAGAAAATCACCTTAACTCTGACGATATTCATCAGCGCTTAATACGTGGTCTAAATTTGTTACAGGATGACGAATTAACCATTGCGTTTGTAGGTGAATACTCAAGAGGTAAAACAGAGCTTATTAATGCCTTGGTATTTTCCGAATTTGGGCAACGAATGTTGCCGTCTCAGGCCGGGCGTACCACGATGTGCCCAACTGAAATTTTTTACGACGCAACACGTACCAGCAGTTATTTAAAATTGCTGCCCATTGAAACCCGTATTCAAGAGCAATCGATTAGTGAATACAAACATGATCCAGAAGCCTGGCATGAAATTCCCATTGATATTAGTGATCCTGAAAAAATGAGCTTCAGCCTGAAGCAGTTAGCATCTACGCGTACGGCAACATTACTAGAAGCGCGGTCATTAGGTTTTGATGATCGAATGTTAGAGCATGAACCGGGTGATACTGGCAAAGTACTGATCCCCGTATGGCGACATGCCATGATTAGTCTAGATAGCCCGTTATTAAGAAAAGGCTTAAGGGTATTGGATACACCAGGACTTAATGCTTTGGGCTCTGAGCCAGAATTAACGGTCAGTATGATTCCAAAAGCGCAGGCCATTGTGTTTGTACTAAGTGTCGATACAGGTGTCACGGCAAGTGATAAAACGATTTGGAATAAATTTATTAATATTGAAGGAGCTGACCATCGAGCAGGACGCTTTGCAGTATTAAATAAAATTGATGTACTTTGGGATGATTTACAGGGCGATACGCATACACAGGCCTCTATTGAAAAAGTTAGACAAACCAGTGCAGCTCATTTAAAAATCTCGATTGACGATGTGATCCCTCTGTCAGCTAAACAAGGTCTAATTGGTAGGGTTAAAAAAGATGACTTGCTCCTGCAGAAAAGCGCCTTACCTAAATTGGAAAAACTCATATCTAAGCGAATCCTAGCGCAAAAGGAAGCACTCATTTATGGGGCTCTGATTGGTGACGTGGTGGGGATGCTAAAAAGCAGTCAATCGATACTAAGCGAGCGTTTGGCAAATTTGTACCAACGATATGATGGTTTAGCGAACAACAATGTTAGTCCGGATGAGTTACAAGTATTAGCAGATAAAACGCATAAAGATCATGATTTGTACTATAAAAAACTGATTACATTGAAATCGAGCCGACGTTTGATGCAATCACAAGGCGAAATACTGCAACAACTCATGAGTGTTTCTCGCTTCGACGATATTGTGGAGCAAACTCGAAAGGATTTACAGGATAGCTGGAGTACGCTAGGAATGATTCATGCTATGAGTCAATTCTTTGTAAAAATTGAAAAAGAGATAGTAAATATTAGTACGGAAGCTAAATTGGCAGATAAAATGGTGAGTGCGATTTATCAACGTTTTACTGCTGATATACATACCAAATATTTAAAACCTCGCACCTTCTCAATTAAATCACAGAAAAAGCAGCTCAATGTCTTAAAGGCACAATCTGTGCAGTTTCGTCGCCAGCCAAAAGTATTGATGACTGAGCAGTCCATTCTAATTCAACGTTTTTTCAACACCTTTGTAGCAGAAGCACGTTTTTTGCAACAACAAATTATGGAGGAAGCTGTACGCTGGCCAGATGAAGCACTATTGCCTTTAATGCAATATGCGCTAGAGCAGAAGAATTTATTAGAAGAGCAGGTTGCTAACTTAAAAACAACAGCGAAAAGTAACAGAGGCATAAAGTCGCAACAAGCTGAGCTAGAAAAAATGATCGAGGTGAGTCGTGAGCAGCTCGCTAAAGCGGAACAAATTGAGCATGAATTAAGTCAGCCACCACCAAGTCAAAATGATGCATTTCAAGGTATCGCAAATTAAGTTGCCATTCATTATATGGGCGTTTACACTCCATTTTCTGTTGATTTGAAAATGCGAACTACAAACGAATGTCCAGAACCTCTGTAGAACAATCACCCGCTGAAAATTCAGTGGGCATTATTAAGCCTAAAACTATTCATTTTGATCAGGCACTTGAGTTGGTATGCGGTAAAACGCTTAATCAATACGATCTGATCTATGAAACTTATGGCGAATTGAATGCTGAGCATAGTAATGCCGTATTAATTTGTCATGCTCTCAGTGGTGATCATCATGCCGCAGGTTATTATGCTGAAGATGATCGTAAAGCTGGCTGGTGGGATAGCTGTATTGGTCCAGGAAAACCTGTCGACACAAATCAGTTTTTTGTCGTAAGCTTAAATAATCTGGGTGGCTGTGGTGGTAGCACTGGGCCAAATACAACTAATCCAGAAACGGGTAATTTATACGGGCCAGATTTTCCAATTGTGACCGTGAAAGATTGGGTTGAAAGCCAAGCACGCTTAGCCGATAAATTGAATATACAAACGTGGGCTGCTGTTGTTGGTGGTAGTTTAGGTGGTATGCAAGCACTTACTTGGTCATTGAGCTACCCTGACCGAATAAAGCATGCTGTCGTCATTGCATCAACGCCAAAGCTGACGGCACAAAATATCGCTTTTAACGAAATTTCTCGTAAAGCAATCACCTCAGACCCCGAATTTCATGGTGGTCACTATTATAATTTGAGTACCGTTCCAACAAAAGGTTTGATGCTCGCACGGATGATCGGCCATATTACTTATTTGTCGGACGAAGCGATGGGTGAAAAATTTGGGCGCGAACGAAAATCATCAGAATTTAATTTTGGTTACGATGTTGAATTTGAAGTTGAAAGTTACCTCAACTATCAAGGCAAGCGCTTTTCAAAAACATTTGATGCCAACACTTATCTTTTAATGACGCGGGTGTTGGATTACTTTGATCCCGCTGCAGACTTTGGCGGCTCATTGGAGCAGGCATTTGAAAAATCCAGCTGTGGCTATTTAGTGGTTTCGTTTAGTACAGACTGGCGTTTCTCACCTGAACGTTCTGAGCAGCTTGTATCAGCGATGGTTAAAGCGGGTAAGTCAGTAAGTTATGCTGAAATCGATTCCCAATATGGTCATGATGCCTTTTTGATTCCAACTGAGCGATATATGGCAATTTTTTCTGCCTACATGGGGCGCATTGCTCAGGAGGTAAATGTTAATGAGAGCTGATCTTCGCGTAATAGAACCATGGGTTGAACCGGATACACAGGTACTAGATCTAGGTTGTGGTGACGGTACATTGTTGGCTTACTTACAAGAAAAGAAACGAGTGCTGGGTTATGGTTTAGAAATTGATCAGAAGCAAATTACCAGCTGTATTCAAAAAGGCGTTAATGTTGTAGAACAGGATTTGGATAAAAAAGGTCTGCGTAATTTTGCTGATAAGCAGTTCGATACGGTGATTATGACTCAAGCCTTGCAAGCAATTAAGCGCCCTGATGCCATGCTTGATGAAATGATGCGTATTGGTCGGCAAGGTATTGTGACATTTCCTAACTTTGGTTACTGGCGCTGTCGTCATTATTTGTTATGGTATGGCAAAATGCCAATGTCCAAAACCTTACCACACACATGGTATAACACGCCCAATATCCACTTATGTACTTTTAAAGATTTTGAAGCATTGTGCCAACAAAAAAATATTAAAATTCTAAACCGAACGGTCGTCGATGCTAACTTTGAACAAAGCCGTTTTGCGTTAATGTGGCCCAACTTATTTGCAGAATTTGCTGTTTATAGAATTTCACGTTAAATGAAAATGTCGACAAAATTTGACTAAATCGGAGAAGTTAATGCGTTTTTCATGTAAGTATCTAATTATTTTGTTCATTGCTCTGTGTGGCTTTAGCCAAGCAAATGCTGAACAAAAAGAGGTGTTTGATGGCCCTGATGGTAGCGAGTATGAAGTTCACTATATTGGTTTTGCCAGCACCTTTTTAGATGCTGAGGTAGCAAAACAATATAAGTTAGTAAGAAGTCGCGCACTTGGAATCATTAATATCAGCGTTATCAAAGTTGAAGCAGATGGCAGTCGTAAAGCCGTTGGCGCCGTCGTTGAAATCAAAATGAAGAATGACCTTCAGCAAGCACAGTTTTTATCGTCACAACAAGTGGTTGAAGGGAAAGCTATTTATTACCTTGCTCAACTGCAATATAAACAGGGTGAATTACTTATCTTTGATACCACGATTTACCCTGAAGGTCGTACGGATGCGATGCAGTTTAGGTTTAGCCAAAATTTTTATAATGACTAATTTAGTAAAGGAACTAGTGTGAAAATTGTTTTAGCCAGTGGTAATAAAGGTAAATTAAAAGAATTTTCGGAGCTATTAGCGCCTTATAACTTTGAGATATTTCCTCAGTCTGACTTCAATGTTGAGCCACCCGAAGAAACGGGGCTCACGTTTATTGAAAACGCAATTATTAAAGCGCGATATGCCTCAAAGATTAGTGGCTTACCTGCTATTGCCGATGACTCAGGTTTAGCTATCGATGCCTTAAATGGTCAGCCAGGTATTTACTCAGCACGTTATTCTGAAAAAGAGATGGCCGGTAATGTCAGTGACCAAAGCAATATAGATCTTGCCTTAAAAAATTTAGCGGCCTTGTCTTTTAATAAAAAGGCTAATAATGAACCGGGTGATGTTGATCGCACTGCTCGGTTTCATTGTGTGTTGGTGTATATGGCGCATGCCGAAGATCCAACGCCGGTGGTATGCCATGGTCAGTGGCAAGGCAGTATTACACTTAATCAATCCGGGGTGGGGGGGTTTGGTTATGATCCGGTTTTTTGGGTGCCTGAATTTGAGTGTACGGCGGCAGAGCTGACTAAAGAACAAAAAAATTCACGTAGCCATCGAGGACAGGCCTTAAAACAACTGATTGCTCAAATGAACCTATTATTTGAAAGTTCGAGTGCTTGAAAGTGCGAAAAAATAGAGCAACTACATAATTATGACAAATATGACCTTACCTCCACTGAGTTTATACGTACATGTTCCTTGGTGCGTGCGTAAGTGCCCATATTGTGACTTTAACTCTCATGTGAGTACTGACACTAACGGAAAAATACCTGAAGCTGAATACCTCGCCCAATTAAAGCTTGACCTAGCCGAAGACCTTCAATGGGTTCAAGGTCGTTCATTACGCAGCATATTTTTTGGTGGTGGTACGCCAAGCTTAATGAGTGGTGAGTTTTATCAAAATCTGCTCGCGCATATTGAATCGACAATTCCTTTTCACCCAGAGATTGAAATTACACTTGAAGCGAACCCTGGCACAACCGAAGCGGGGCGATTTAAAGCTTATCGTAAAGCGGGAATTAATCGATTATCGGTGGGCGTACAAAGCTTTCAGCCAGAGCATCTTAAACGCTTAGGTAGAATTCACTCAAACGATGATGCGATTCGGGCCATACAGCAAGCAAAAGCGGCGGGCTTTGAGAATTTTAATATCGACTTAATGCACGGTTTATCTGAACAATCACTTGAAGAAGCGATGACGGATTTAAAACAAGCGATTGCTTTAGGGCCAACACATCTGTCGTGGTATCAATTAACGATTGAACAAAACACCGAGTACTATCGTCATCCCCCTAAATTACCCGAAGATGAAGCACTTTGGGATATACAAAAAGCAGGTGTTGAACTATTACAAGCCGCAGGGTTTGAGCAATATGAAGTGTCAGCTTTTGCAAAAAAAGGGCGTGAAGCGCAACATAATTTAAACTATTGGCACTTCGGTGACTATATTGGTATTGGTGCCGGTGCTCATTCTAAAATCACTATATTAGAGTCTAATGACGAAAGTGAGTACATTCTTAATGATATATTAAGATACCGCAAGACCCGCATGCCGAAGGATTATTTACTGCCCAAACCTTCTTTTAGAATTGGACAAGAAAGTATTGCATCAGAAGACTTAGGCTTTGAGTTTTTGATGAATGTATTGCGTTTGAATCAAGGTGTTGAAGCCTCGCTATTCTCAGAAAGAACAGCCTTGACACTCACTGTATTAGAGCCCCAGTTAAGTGAGTTTCGTAAGATGGATTTGATTGAAATGGACCGCCTATGTACGACTGAAAAAGGGCATTTATTTCTCAATAGTATTTTAGAAAAGTTTGCGGGTGCATGATTGCTATAAGCTTACTTAATTAAGACTTTCATCCTTCCCTTCATTATTAAAAGTATTGAGCGCTACCTTTGAACACCCTACAACAAGTTTGCATTAAACAACCAAGACTAATTATGTTTGATCTTGATGGTACACTGGTGGACTCCGTACCTGACCTGACCTTTGCTATAGATGCCATGTTGAGTGATTTAGGTAGGCCAGCCGCCGGACTAGATCGTGTGAGCAACTGGGTAGGAAACGGCGCAGCCATGCTAGTAAAACGCGCACTAAGCCAACAGATGACTCCTCGTGATACTGATGAGCAACTTTACCAAGAAGCCTATGCGCTATTTTTAGCGCATTATCAGCAAGTAAACGGTCGTAAAAGTGTTTTGTATCCAAAAGTGACTGAAACATTGACGCAGATCAGAAAAGCCTTTCCCTATGTGGCGCTGATTACCAACAAACCAGAACAATTCACCCAGCCCCTTCTGGATTACCATCGATTACCGGAGTTTGATTTAATTGTGTGTGGCGATACCTTAGCAAAAAGGAAACCGCACCCCGAGCCTGTACTACATTGTTTGAATACTTTTGGCTGTACAGCAGAAGAGTCAGTCATGGTGGGCGACTCAGTGAGTGATATAAAAGCTGCACAAGCGGCTAATGTACCTGTTATCTGTGTGAATTATGGCTATAATCAAGGGAAAGACCTATCAGCTTATCGTCCAGATAGGCTAATTCAACACTTTGAGCAATTACTATTTTTAAGTTAGGAAAAATAAGAGAAAAACTATATTTTTCTCTTACGGTACAAATACCTAAAATATGCTTACGACGCTAAGCACTTGCAGGTTGGGGTGAGTGTAACGAACCCCAACATGGATTAATCGGCTAAACTGTTGGGGTTCGCGGTGCTCAACCCAACCTACGCGAATGTACTAGACTTCACCGATTTCATCACACTTCATACTATTGGCATTAACATTCAGTTGAATGTGTTTCGCGGAGATGTCTGCTTGATCATAGGTATGCCAGTAGTCATTCGTAAAACTAAAGCGACTTAAAAACAACTTTAGCAGCTTCGATCGTCGCCTTTATTTCAGTATCACTGTGCGCACTGGAAACAAATCCTGTTTCAAATGCTGAAGGCGCCAGATAAACTCCTTGTGCTAACATGCCATGATAGAACTGTTTAAATCGATCCTGATCACAATTCATTACTTGCTCATAAGTGCTGATGGTTTCTTCTTCTGTGAAAAAGAAACCAAACATCGCGCCTACTTGATTGAACGCCATGGGAATATTGGCTTCAGCGGCGGCAGCTTTTAAACCGTCAACTAGCTTGGTCGTTGTTTGCGTTAAGTTCTTATAAAAGTCAGCTTGGGAAATGTTTTCCAGCATCGCCAAACCGGCAGCCATCGCCAATGGATTGCCTGACAGTGTACCAGCCTGATAGACGGGGCCTGTCGGTGCAATATAATCCATAATATCGCTTCGCCCACCAAATGCACCAACCGGTAAACCACCGCCAATGACTTTACCTAGGGTCGTTAGGTCAGGTTTCACATTGTAAACAGATTGCGCACCCCCTAAAGCAGTACGAAATCCGGTCATGACTTCGTCAAAAATTAATACGCTCTTATGCTTATCACAACATTCACGTAGTGATTCAAGAAAGCCTGGAATGGGTGGAATGCAGTTCATATTGCCAGCCACAGGCTCAACAATTATAGCTGCTATCTGATCACCCATTTCAGCGAATAAATTGCGAACCTCGTCTGGCTTGTTAAAACTTAGCGTAAGCGTATGTTCTGCCACACTTGCAGGCACGCCCGGTGAATTTGGAACACCTAAGGTTAAAGCACCTGATCCCGCTTTGACTAGTAAAGCGTCAGCATGGCCATGATAGCAGCCTTCAAATTTTACGATTTTATCTCGATTGGTAAAGCCTCGAGCTAGACGAATGGCACTCATTGTTGCTTCGGTACCAGAGCTAACCATACGTATTTTTTTGATAGTGGGCACTAACTCACATACTTTTTTCGCCATACGCGTTTCAATTTCTGTTGGCGCGCCATAACCTAAACCTTGGTTAAGCTGAGTTTTAACAGCGTCAATTACTGCGGGGTTAGCATGGCCTAGTATCATGGGGCCCCAAGAGCCAACGTAATCTATATAGCGTTGACCATCGGCATCAATTAAATATGCGCCTTCACCTTTTTCAAAAAATATCGGAGTGCCGCCCACACCTTTAAAGGCGCGAACGGGTGAATTAACACCACCGGGAATAACAGTTTGAGCATCAGTAAATAGTTGGTCAGATTTAGACATAATAGGCCTATTCAATTTTAGAAGGTTTAAAAAATGATGAAAAAATACGTGCAGTGGCTTCAATATCTTGTTGGCCAAAAAGGCCATGTATCACTGCAATCGAATGTATGTTGGTCGAAATAATACTGGCGACATTGTCTGTAGTGATGCCACCGATCGCGACACTAGGGCAAGGGAGCTGAGTCGCTTGTTTTAATATGTCTTGAGGGCAATGTGGAGCATTTGGTTTTGTTTTTGAGGGGAAAATACGGCCAAATGCGCAGTAGTTTACGCCTTGCTGAATACAATGTTGTGCATAGGCTAAATCGCTATGACAAGTGACGCCTAGGAGTTTGTCCCCACCTAACTTGTTAAGTGCCTGTGCAATATCGCCATCACTTTTACCTAAGTGAAGGCCATCAGCGTTAACACGTAGGCAGAGGTCGAGGTCATCATTAATGATGAATTTCGCTTGGAAGTCTGTGCATAAGTCACGTAGGCTTTGAGCATGCTTGACTAACTCAATATCACTGGCTGTTTTATCACGATATTGTATAACCCGCGCACCACCGCGTAGGGCACTTTCTACTGAAGCGATAAGTTGTTCAGTGGGTAATAGGCGAGGGTCTGTGATGGCATACAGGCCATTTGGGAATTTAGTGCTCAAAGATATACTCTTTTCATAGTATTTACGTTTAGCTTTGTTCTGATTTAGTTAGCGTTGAAATAAGGTAGTACTAAAAAGGTTTAACGACTACCAACACTACAATACCCATTAATAACAAAACAGGAAATTCGTTAAACCAGCGATAAAATACATGTCCTTTTTGGTTTTGATCGCGCGCAAAGGCTTTTAATAGCTCGCCACAATAAATGTGATAAGCAATAACGCCTACGACTAAAGCTAGCTTTGCATGAAACCACCCACCTTGCATATAACCTTGCAGGTTATAGCTTAATAACCAAGCACCTAAAACTAGAGTCGCGATCATGGCGGGGGTTGCGATGCCTCGATATAACTTTCGTTCCATGATTTTAAAGCGATCAATACCCGGCTGATCTTTCGTTTGACTGTGATAAACAAACAATCGAGGCAAGTAGAATAATGCTGCAAACCAACATACCACTGCAATGATGTGAAATGCTTTTACCCAAAGCATAAATAAACCCTTTTATTGATTTTTATATTGATAGTAATTTTCGATATCTCCACGTGTAACGACTCCTAATACGCGGGTAATCATTGGCGCACTGGTTCGTTCAACATAAAGCGCTTCTGTTTTGGACTCAGAAAATTTATCTAAGGCTTCTTGCAATGTTGCCTGATAGTAAAGTGCAGCGATATCCTTACGCTGAGCAGGAATCTCCACTAAATTCACCAGTAAACGCTCTTTTAATGGGTCTTCTTCCGCTTCGTGAAATCGTTGCTCATTTTCCTCAAGATAATGTGCTAAATCAATGGTTGGTAATAAAGAAACAGGTTTACCGTCGTTGCCATTAATTAAAACCCACTTAGGTTCTTGTCTTAATAGAGCTTTTGCATCTTCAAAACGTATGACCTTGTCAGATCGGCAAAATTGACGGGTCATGATGGCACCGACACTGACACGTCTTAAAGCCTGAGTAACAGGTGTGTTGTGATAATCTAAGCCTTGTTCTTTTAAAATGGTTAAAAATACAGATTTTTGTTTGAATACTTCACTCGCAATCATGCTTGAAACAACGATGATTAGCATGCTGGGCAGAATAATATTTGGGTTTTGAGTCAGCTCAAGTATGGCTAGTAATGCCGCGAGTGGGGCTTGCAGAGCTGAACCCATCATTGCGCCCATGCCTAGCATGGCATAAAACCCTGGTGAGGAAGCAAGAGAAGGCATGAACCACTCAGCTATTAGGCCAAGCGCGCCACCGACCGTTGCGCCAATAAACAAGGTTGGACCAACGAGTCCGTTAGGCATGCCTAAACCAACACTGATGGAGGTGGCAAAAATTTTGGCTAAGGCAATGGCGCAGAGCATTAAAATTCCGTATTCACCCAATAGAGTTTGGTTAACGGTATCGTAACCAACCCCCATTATTTGTGGAAAGATGACCGCAATCGCCGCTGTAATGGCTCCGGCAGCCAATATACGAAAAAAAATGTTCACAGAAGCAAAGTGCATTGCGCGCTGGATTAAGTTTACGAAAAGGGCAGAAACAACTCCAATAACGATACCGCAAAGAATAATATAAGGTACTTCAGCTAAGGAATTCATATAAAGCTGCGGTACTAAAAAAGCGGGGTCAGCACCATAAACAGTTTGAGTAATAATCGCGGCGGCAACTGAGGCTAATATAACGGGCGTGAAGCCTGCAATGGTGTATTCCATCATCACGACTTCCATGGCAAAAATAACGCCGGCTATCGGTGTATTGAACGAAGCTGAGATCGCTGCGGCAGTACCACAGCTAATGAGTGTTCGAATGCTATTATTAGGTAGTTTTAAATATTGCCCCATAAGACTTGAGCAGGCTGCGCCTAAGTGAACAGCAGGGCCTTCTCGCCCAGCAGACTGACCGCTTAGAATTGTCAGTACCCCGCCTACAAACTGTGTCACCAAGCTTTTGAATGCGATATAACCTTGATGATAGTTTAGTCTCTCCATGACAAATGCGACCCCTACTTTACGTTGGCTTATTTGTAGGCGATACCAAATTGTGCCGATAAGTAGTGCGCCACTAAGGGGTAATACCGCACGCATTAAGTTCGATAAACCTTCGAAGTTCTCTGGGTCGCCATTCGGTAAGTATTGTGCAAGCGGCCATTCTATTAACAAACGAAATAATAAAATGACGCCCGCCGTAAGGCTGCCTGAAATAAGGCCTAAAATAGCGAGCTGAGGCAGTGCATCGACGCCAGAAAGTTTATGGCGAAACAGGTGTTTATAGTTTGAGAATGCTGTTTTGAAAAACATAAAAAGCGAGATTCTTCTTCAATAAGCTAAACATTTAAAGAATCTTACTCGTTTTAAGGCGGGCAAGCCAAAAAATAGAGCGATATTCTTTTATTGATCTATCCTTTTGAATCAAAGGACCGTGATATAATTTTCAAAATAAAATATATCCATCTAAAAGTACATAAATAAGAGGTTTGAGGTGATTAAAGCAGGAATTGTTGGCGCAACGGGTTATACCGGATCAGAGTTATTACGTTTATTGGCATTGCACCCTGAGGTTGAAGTAGCTGTTGTGACCTCACGCTCAGAAGCAGGCAAAGCAGTTTCAGATCGGTTTCCTCATTTGCGCTCGTATAATGACCTGAAATTTACCGACCCAAGTGTTGAGACATTGGCAGAATGTGATGTCGTGTTTTTTGCAACGCCACACGGTGTCGCGCAAGCGATGATGCCAGCGTTTATTGATTCAGGTTTAAAAGTGATTGATCTTTCAGCTGATTTTAGACTGAAAGATGCCGACCTTTGGGCTCTTTGGTACAACCAGCCACATGGTTGCCCAGAGCTGATAAAGCAAGCCGTTTACGGTTTACCTGAGGTGAACCGCGCTGAGATTAAAAATGCGAACCTGATTGCTTGCCCTGGTTGTTATCCGACTGCGATTCAATTGGGTTTTTTACCTTTGCTTGAAAATAAATTAGTCGACTCAAAACGCTTAATTGCTGATGCAAAATCTGGCGTAAGTGGTGCTGGTCGTGCGGCAAACGTAGGCACGTTAATGTCAGAGTGTGCCGATAGCTTTAAAGCGTATGGTGCTTCAGGTCATCGTCATAGTCCTGAAATTCGTCAAGGTTTAAATCAATTCAGTGGCGATCAGGTTTCTTTAACGTTTGTTCCGCATTTAGTACCGATGATTCGTGGTATTGAAGCAACCCTGTATGCTGAATTAACCACCGACTTATCACTAGAAGACATTCAAACACTATATGAACAGCGTTACCAAGATGAAGCTTTCGTTGATGTAATGCCTTTAGGCTCATCACCTGAAACTCGCAGTGTTAAAGGCTCAAACTACTGCCGTATTGCCTTACATCAGCAGCCTGAAAGTAATGTAATTATTGTACTTTCAGTGATTGATAACTTGGTAAAAGGCGCGTCGGGACAGGCGATTCAAAATATGAACTTAATGTTTGGCTTAGATGAACGTGCAGGCATTAATCAAGTCCCGCTGATGCCTTAAAACATTAAATAATTGTTTTTAGGGACATAAGTCTTATTCAAAGGAAAATTAATGGCAAATCGGAAAGCTCAAGATAAACTGATAGTAGTGAAGCATAAACCAGGCATTAAACGAAAACGTCGTTTAATGTTTATAACTGGGCTTGTGGTGATGGGGGCTGCCTGTTTTTGGCTTGGCGAACTTCAAAGTCGTTACATGCATAAGCAAACACTGGCGAAGCTGAATTTACTATCTATTGAGTATGGCGCACTAAAAGAAAGTGAAGCTAAGCTTAGACAGCAAGTGGCCAACCTGGAAAGTGGGCGTGCGATTGATGGCTTAGCAAAGCAGGAAATACAAGAAACAATCCGGAACCATAAAGCGGCGATATCGCAACTGGAAACAGATGTTTCTTTTTATCAAAAAATTATGGCGCCTTCTAATAACGCCAAAGGGCTACAGGTTCAAAAAGTTGAGCTGAAAGAAGGCTCCGTTAAAAACCATTTTGGGTATAAAATTGTATTGGCGCAAGTGGCAGATAATAAAGCTTATGTGAAAGGGCTAGTTGCCGTTAATCTAATTGGTATGCTAGGTGATAAAAAGAAAATTATTCCACTGCGGGATATCTCAGAACAGGAAGAACTGGGGCTTAAGTTTAAATTTAAGTATTTTCAAGATTTTAGTGGTGAGTTAGTGCTTCCAGAAGGACTAGTCCCTGAAAAAATTCAGGTGGTCGCGCAATCAAAAGGCAAGAAAGCTTCACGAATAGAACAAAGCTTTGAATGGAAAACACTCATTAAAAAGTGAGTTTATGTTCCGTAGACGAATGAGTGATCACACAAAATTTATAGGTTCGGAGAAATAGTATGTGGGGAAAGAAAAAAGGAAAAAACAAGCAGCATCAAAGTACCACGACTCACTTTGACACCTTGATTTCGGGAAAAACACAAATTGTTGGTGACCTTCAGTTTTCGGGTGGTTTGCATATTGATGGCTTAGTGCGAGGTACAATTCGGGCAGAAGAAGACAGTGAAGCGATTGTACGTATTAGTGATATCGGGGAAATTGATGGCGATGTAATTGCACCACATATCATTGTCAACGGCACTGTTCACGGTGATGTTTATGCCTCTAAACATATTGAATTAGCGGCCAATGCCTCAATTAAAGGTAATGTTTATTATCACTTAATTGAAATGGCCATGGGGGCAGAAGTGAATGGCAACCTTGTTCATCACAAAGAACCGGTATCCATTAAGCATCATGAAAGCCAAGAATCTACTTTATTACCAGAGCAAGTTTCTTTAAAGGCTATTAGTTCAGAAACGAATACCATAAGTGACGCCAAGGTTTGTGCTGCTTCAAGTTCTGCTAAAACTGAGGCAGAAAAAGTAGCCAAGAGCTCTAATACTGCAAAATAGTTGACTAAATTACTAGGTTAATTGGATAATTAGCAAACGACTGCTATTTTATTCATTTAAATCACTGGAGTTTCGATGAGCGTCATTGAATCCTATATGCCTGTTCCGATCATTTTTACAGATGCTGCGGCGAACAAAGTTAAGCAACTTGTAGAAGAAGAGGGGAACCCTGATTTACATTTACGTGTATACGTAACGGGTGGAGGGTGTTCAGGTTTTCAGTATGGCTTTACCTTTGATGAAGACAAAGCTGAAGATGATACGGTGGTGAGCAACCAAGGTGTGAACCTTGTTGTCGATGCGATGAGCTATCAGTATTTAGTGAGCGCAACCGTTGACTATACCGAAGGTTTGAAAGGCTCACAGTTCTCCGTGACCAACCCTAATGCCGAAACCACTTGCGGTTGTGGCTCCAGCTTTAGTATTTAATCTTCCGCTCTTTTTACTCTCTCTTTTAGTTTACGGATAAATAGAGTTGCTTAAAAAAGTCAATGAAAGCACGCATTTTCTTAGGGGTGTAATTGAACTTGTGGTACATCAGATAAACAGGGATTTCGGGTAGTTTGAGCTGGGGCATTAAATCAATAAGCGTCCCCTCGGTTAATTCTTTCTCAATGGTGTGACGAAATATAAATGTCGCGCCCATACCTTGTTTCGCCATATTGTAAATTGCATTGATATCATTCACCCGGTGATGCTCTTCTATATTTAAGTCCTTCATTCCTGGTAAATTCTTCCAAAATTTCTGAATCAAATTCGCATGGTTAAGCAGTAATAGTGGCATTTTAGATAATGCTGGTAGGTCTTTGGGCGAGCCAAATTTAGAAACAAATTCTGGCGTCGCACAAATGACGGGAGTAATTCGAAATAGCTCAATTGCTACCATGCTTGAATCAACTAGAGGCGCCATTCGAAAGGCAAAATCAATACTTTCATCGATTAAATTGACGCTGTCATTGGTGACATGTACGTTAACTTTTATATTGGGAAAGGCTTCACTAAATGCACTTAACGCGTGTACCACATTTGATGTTGAAATAGCATTAGGCCAAGTGACGGTGATGTTGCCATTTGGCTCACCTGAAAGCTCTTTTAACTCACTTTCTGCTTGCGTGATTCGCTGAGAAATATCAAGACAACGCTCATAATATAGCTTTCCAGCCTCAGTAATTACCAGTGTTCTGGTTGTCCGGTCAAATAGCTGCACATTTAATTTTTGTTCTAGAAAGCCAATCTTTTTACTGATGGCAGAAGGGGAGCGACACAGCTTCTTTGCAGCGGCTGAAAAACTGCCAAGCTTAACAACTGTGACAAAGGTTTGGTATGTGTTCATAAAGTGGGTTGAATACCTAGTCGCATAAGTTATTTTGAGACTTTATTATTTTAATGGATGTAGATAATAACCTGACCTAGGGTGTATGCCTATGATAATAATCAATAATGAAGTGTATAAAATGTAGGTGTAAGGGCCTTGAGTAGCTTAAACAAGACCCTTGGACACTACTAAAGTGTCGGTACCCATAATTTAGAAACAGTATAACGAATGACATTTTCTTCTGGCTCATCACCCATTACTGGTGTGGCAACTTGAGCCATATTTGTAACGTAAATATATTTACCTGAAATGGCTAAACTGGCAGGAAATAATAAACCTCGCGCAGATCCATTATCACGAATGCCTAAGAAATCACCTAATTTTGCAATGATACGTCCTTCTGAGTTTAACGCGATAATGTTATCTGCTTGATTTGCAGTTACCCAAAGGTTTCCTGAGTCATCAAAGGTAATGCCATCAACACCGTTAATACTTTCTGCAAATATGGATATTTCGTTATTGCCTAATAAGTCCAACTTTAAAATTCTATCGTCACCAGTATTTGCGATATATAGCTCAGACTCCGTGCTATTAAATGCTAAACCGTTTGCGCCAAAAGATGGAAAACCTGCGGTGGCTAAAAGGCTATCTTGTATGACGGTTTCCATCGTACAGGTGGGGAAACAGTTTGCGACATTTGCGATGCTAAAAACAGCGCCTTGAAATGAGTCAGATACGAAAAGGTCGCCTGCCTTGTTAAAAATAATATCGTTTGGTACTCGAATGTAAGTATTGAAGGATATGTTATGTGTACTTGTGTCTAGGTTGGGAATGATTCTGTCTTGTGGTGCACCAATAAAAGGTATATCGGCAACGGCTTCTGCAATGGCTCCATTAGAGAAATCAGCCGGTATTCTTAATATCTTTGAACCAATACCGCTGATATCACCTAAGCTAGCGATATAAATATGGTTGTCGAAAATGTTGAATTTAATACCTACCAAGGGGGTTGAACCAGAAAAATCGGTTCTTGCTAGTAGTTGACCACTGGCAGAATATCGCAAAATTGCATTGGTTGGTGTTGGGTTGTAGGCCGCATTCGGTACATTAAAGGTCGCAACAAACACTTCACCTGTTTGAGGGTTCGTTGTAATACCTTCTGGAAATTTCAAATCATTAGGTAGTGTTACGAACGGCTTTGCAGCAAAAGGGTTAACAGCAACCCAATCCCCTGCAAGCACGTTACTAAGAAAGGTTAAAGCCATTAGGCCGGCTATGAGTGTTGTTTTCATATCAGTTTCTTCTCTTATTCGATGTTAGGGGTGGAGTCCCAAAAAAGTTTACGTATGGCGGTAATGCTTCTTACTTTGCTGAGTCATACGATGGATGGAGTATAAATTAGGGTATATATTTGAATAAAAAGAATTAATATATAATCAATTGTGAGAAAAATTCATTAATATATTCATGAGTATTATTCAAAACACTTATTCTATTTTAGAGTTTTATTCATTCATATATTTTGCCCATACTATCTATTAATTTCTATTTATAGAGATTTTACTCATAAGAGGGGAAAAATAATGCGTCATCGATTAGTTGTTATTTGTTTGTTGATGCTAGTGAGTGCATCAGCACTAGCACTTGAAGAGAAGAAATTCTGTATTTATGACCCTGTCGGAAAAAATGGTCCATCAATGACTTTCTTGTCCAATATTGTACCAACAGCCATTTCATGGGGTCTACGTGTGAAGCTTATCGCTTATACCGATGAAAGAGTTGCTTCTAACGATTTCAAAGCAGGTATGTGTGATGTTGTTTTCTTAACAGGCTTATTAACTCGGCAGTACGTTCCCTTTGGGAGCACATTGAATGCGATCGGCGGCATCATCAGCGAATCCGGCGTAAACAAGGTGCTCAAAGCTATAACTAATCCTAAAGCAGGCAAGCTTCTTTCAAAAGGAAATTATGAAATAGTTGGAACCTTTCCAGTCGGTGGCGTTTATCTTTTTGTGAACAATAGAGATATTGATACGCTTGAAGAGTTTAGCGGTAAGAAAATATCGATATTAAATGATGACCCCCAATCATTGAAGTTTGCCAACATGGTAGGCGCATCACCTGTAGGCACATCATTAGCGACGTTCTCTGGTCAGTTCAATAATGGCAATATTGATATATTACCGATGGTTCCGATCGGATATAACGTTTTCGAGCTATATCATGGCTTAGGAAAAAATGGTGGGATAATCGATGAAAAATTACTTTACGGGATGATGCAACTTGTCTCACATAAAGACCGATTCTCCGATCAATTTGGCCAACAAATGAGAGAGTATATTTTATCTCGACTGGGCGATATTCATAAATTGGCGAGTGACTCGAAAGCAGAAATTCCTTCGCATTACTGGATTAAAACCAGCTCAAAAACAAAAGCAGCACTAGACAAATTTAAGTTTGATATTCGTCTTGCACTTAAAGATGAAGGCATTCATGAGCCCAAAGCGCTTAAATTGCTTTGGAAAATCCGTTGTAGTGAAGACCCAACTCGTTCTGAGTGTGCTGAGTCTAAAAATTAATACCTGAAATAAAAATACTAAAAGCATGGGTTTTCATTCTAAGGATAAAAGCCTATTCAGCATGTCATTAGATGTATCCTCTATTTAGGGTTAATAACATATGAAAATTTCTATCATTGGAGGCGGTCCGGCAGGTCTTTATTGCGCGAGCGCACTTAAATTATCAAACCCACACTTTGATATCACAATTTATGAAGCCAAAAATGAATCAATTAATTCTTATGGTTTGGGTTATACCCTTCAGCAGGGCACAAAAGGCTTTCTGAATAAAATTGACAACACTTTTTTGAATTCGTTATTTGCTAATACCAAGCCACCTCACCTGACACGAGCTGTCGTAGGCGCTAATGACCATTTTCGTTTTTTTGATTTTGCTGAAGGGCAAGGGCTTGCTCGCTTTGATTTGATGCGATATTTAAGAAATAAAGCACATGAGTTAAAAGTAAAAATTATTGATAAAAAAGTATCCACTGCTTCACTTGTACACTTACAGAAAACAAGTGACTTATTAATAGGTGCTGACGGTGTTAACAGTATTGTCAGGCGTAAATATGCTGCTAAGTTTGAGTCCCAAGAACATGAAGCAAAAATTAGGGTTTCTTGGTTTTACAATGATTCAACAGCGGTACAAAAGGATGTTCGGTTTTACGTGCAGAAGACACCAAGTGGGGCCATTCAACTTTGTTCGTATCCGATCACAGACACAAGGCAGGCGGTTATTATTGAAATGACTGAAAAATGCTTTAAAGAAGGTGGTTTTGATGAGCGACCAGCAGAAAAATCAAGAAGTTATCTGAGTGATTTATTTAGTACTGACCATGACAGAATATCTCTAACTCCTACGCAGCTATCTTGGTTTCCCTTTAAGATGAATAGCACTAAAAATATGTATTATAAAAATGTGGCCTTAGTGGGGGAAGCTGCTTTTTCTTTTCATTATAGTGCTGGCGTTGGCCTAAACGCTGCTTTTTCGATGGGTTATACGCTCAATAAGTGCCTCAACATGAATCAAGACATAGACTCAGCACTCAATCAATATACAACGGCTAGCTTGATGGCTTTAGGTCCGTCTATTGATAAATCTAGAGAAGACATAGATTGGTTAGAAAGTATTGATGCTCATCTCAAGCATACAAATGGTTGCGATTTAATCGACCATTACCTGCAAAAGAATCTATATAAGCAACGGACTGCTTTTCAATAAAAATCATGTAATAGCACTTTATTGTGAACATTCTTATAAAAAAATGTATCTCGATTACAAACGAGTCCGATGGTAAACAACAAAAGTTGAACTATTATAAATACGGTTAGGAAAATTACTTTTATGACTTTTTGAATTTACATGACGAATGTAGGGATACTTAAGGCTATTGTGTGATTAATACGATTAAACAGCGTTTTTCATTTCTATTTTATGCATTCGTAGTCACCTATCTGATATTTACCAGCACCTTAGCACTTTGTGCTTCTGAGCAAGTGTTATACCTTTCTGATAACGATATGCGCACAAAACCAAGTGCCTTATTTACTTATTATACTGATGAGGAAAGTTCGCTCAGTATTCAAGATATATCATCTGATGCCTATACATCTAAATTTAAATCTCTAAATGAAAAATCATCATTAGGTTTCTCTTCTTCTGTTATTTGGGCACGTATTCTTATTCAAAATGATACCGAAGTATCACAATGGTATTTAAGATTCCTTTATCCGGGCACCGACCAGTTAACCATCTTTACAGCAAACATTGAGGGTGGCTACGACCCACAAACACGTAGTTTTCATGAAGATTTCTCAAAAAGAGAAATTGAAGACCGGTTAATGAGCTTTCACTTGCCTGTGCCTGTGGGCACTCAACAAGTGATCTACCTCAGGTATCAAACACACTCTACTGTAAGTTTACATGCAAAAATTTTGTCAGAGAAAGAGTGGGTGCACACGAGAGTAAGTGAAGCGTTTTATCATGCCTTACTTTATGGCGCGCTGGTGGTAGTAATCATTGTTAGTTTAATTTTTGGTTATATTTCAAGATCGACTCAGTATTTATATGTGCTGGCAGTTTGTTTTGGTTTCATTTTATCGAATGGTTTATATGATGGTTATATCCAAAGCTTATTTGGTATTTATACGGGGCTTTCGACCTTTTTCCCAATTAGCGTATTTGGTTTAAGTTGCGCCATGGTTGCGTTGGTTAGTTATCAGCGTGATATGACGCCCGAATTTAAACAGAAAAAATTATGTACCTACAGTTATTACTTAGTTTGTAGTTATTGGCTAGGGCTATTGATCGCAAGTACGATTTTTTCGAGTAATAAGTATTTGTTTATTTTTACCATTTTGGGGTACATGGGAAGTACGGCTTATGCGTTATTCTCAGCATGGTTGAGCTACCTTTCAGGTAATAAAAAATCTCGGTATCTAGTGATTGGATTAAGCTTTCTAGCGTTTGGGCTCGTGACACATGGCGGGCGTGTTTTAGGTCTACTTGATTATGAATTGATTGGTTTTGATGGCTATAGATTTGGTGCTGTTGTTTTGGTTTTAACGATGATGATATCCATGCAGGACTATATTCGACAGTTACAGCATGATGCCGATAAAAGTACTCAAAAGTTCAAAATGCTCTTTGAAAACATGGTCGATGCAATCTATCTCGTGAGTATTGAAGGAAGCATAGTTGATGCTAATACTGCTGCGCAGCTCATTGAAGGTTGCGAAGGGAATGAATTAATTGGTGAACACTTTATAAATGATAGTGTGCTAGCGAGTGAGCCAGATAATCATGCAAAGCTTTTGCAAGCAATTCAGGAAGCGGGAGAAGGCTCCCTAACTCAGGTCGAGCTGGTGTTGCCAGGTAAAGGAATTCAATCACGATATATGAATGCTTCGATCGCTCTTTATAAAGAAGATGATGCAGAGGGCTTACAAGTACTGATTAATTGTCGAGATATTAGTGAAAGTAAGCAACAGCAATTAAATATTAATACGATTGCTTCGACGGTTTCAAAGCATACTGGCGGCGCTTTTTTTGATGAGCTGGCGCTGAGTTTGGCAGATATTTCACAGCGAGATTATGTCCTTATTGGTGCATATACGAATGATGATCATGAAAAAATAAAAAGTATCGCTTTTTGTGTTCGAGGGGAAATAGCTGAAAATATTACTTATGACCTTCTAGGTACTCCTTGTAAGAATGTGCTTGCGAGTGGTGAAGGTATGTATCAAAACAATATACGTGCTATTTACCCTGATGATGAGTTCTTATCTGAAAATAATATTAATAGTTATATGGGTAAACCATTAGTAGATTCAAAGGGAGAGCTTATCGGGGTTATTGCGATTTTAGATGCATCACCCTTTGAAAATGAAAGCCTGGAAGATATTGTCAATATCTTCTCGTCTCGTGCCGCGGCTGAATTAGAACGGCTTAATAGTGACCAGCACCTCCATGAAACCCAACAGAAGTTAGCATTGCATGTTGAAAACACCCCGTTAGGTGTCTTACAGCTAAATATTCATAATGATATTGTTGAATGGAATGAATCTGCGTACCGGATATTTGGGTATAACAAGTATGAGGTACTTGGCATTTCAGCCAGTAACACAATATTTTCGGAAATGAGTGATATTGAGCTGGGTCGTTTATTGTCTAATAAAGAAAGAACAATTTGGCATCATCGTGATAAAAATGATCGAGAGATTATTTGTGAGTGGTTTATTACACCTCTAATTAGTAATGATGAAGAACTTGGGTATGCAGCCTTAGTGGTTGATATTACCAATGAAAGGAAAATGCTATCGGCATTGCAGCATAAACAGACAGAGCAGTCAGAAATCTTAAACTCGATGACTGATGCGGTGATTACAATAGATGAAGAGGGAAAAATTCTATCTTTAAATCCGGCAACAGAACAATTATTTCACTATGCAAGACACGAGTTGTTAGGTAACAACGTTAAATTGTTAATGGCAGATTCGGTTATATATAGTGATGAGTATTGGAAGAATTATGTCAGCCAATCAGGTGCAACTGTTATCGGTGCAGGCCGTGATGTGGAAGGTAAGCGAAAAAATGGAGAGTTCTTTCCGATACGTATTACGATATCTGAGTTATCAAAAGATGCAGAGGGTAAAAGAAGATTTATTGGTTCATGTCACGACTTAACGCATGCAAAACTGCAAGAGCAGCAGATTAGGCAGATGGGCAAAATGGAAGCAATTGGTAAATTAACGGGGGGGGTTGCCCACGACTTTAATAATTTACTCGGCATTATTACAGGATATTCAGATCTTTTATCTAACTTATTATATGGCGAAGAAAAAGAGCAGCAATACTTAAAAGAAATAGACCACGCATTAAATCGAGGCGCTCAACTAACAAAGAAGTTGTTATATTTATCCAAAAAACGTCCTTTTGAAACAACGATCGTTAATCTGAATGATATCGTAAAGGATATGGAGCATGTGCTGTCATGCACGATGACACCTTTGATCGATATAAAGTTTGATTTAGATGAACGTATAAATTTAGTCTGTGTTGACCCTCACTTTCTGGAAGATTCAGTACTCAATTTATGTATCAATGCGATGCATGCGATGAATAACCATGGCACTTTATCGATAAAGACAGAAGCCTCAGTGAGTGTTGATCGTTTACTTGCTTTACAGCATCGTGTGAAAGAAGGCCTCTACAGTATTTTGATCATTAGCGATACAGGTTGTGGGATGAGCGAAGCGGTACAAAAACGTATATTTGATCCCTTCTATTCAAATAAAGGTGATATGGGAACCGGCTTAGGTTTAAGCCAAGTGAATAGCTTTATCCAACAATCAAAAGGTTTTATCCAGGTAGATTCAGCGCTCGGAAAGGGCTCCATCTTTTCATTATATTTTCCGTTAAATATTAAAGCCAATAGCGAACTAGAAATATCTATTGATGACATTGATAGCCCCTCTGTCCAAGGAGAATTAGGAGAGGAAACAGTACTGCTTGTTGATGATGAAGAAATGTTGCTGAATGCCGCATCTGAGTTTCTTACACAGAATGGCTACCACGTTATATCAACCACCTCACCGATAGAAGCCTTAGACATAATCAAAAATCAGAATATTTCTTTGCTGATTAGCGATGTCATTATGCCGAGTATGGATGGCTATGAACTAGCTGATAAAGCCAAAGGAATCAAACCTGAGTTGGAAATTCAATTGGTGAGTGGCTTTACAAATAGAACTGATGAGCAGAAAGCACACGCTTTGTGCCAAAGTGTGTTGAATAAACCTTATAAACTTAAAACGTTGTTAGAACGTGTTCGGAATGTACTAGATAGTTAAGCTAATCGTTTGAACATATTAATAATGTAATAGAGATAAATATGACAAATACGATCACTCAGGATCTTCAAGAAAGCGATGTTCATAATGCATTTGAACATGGACAGTTTTCAGTGGCTTACCAAGCGCAGGTTGCACTCAATAGCCCTGATAAATTTGTGGGTATGGAGGCGTTCGTAAGATTAAACCACCCTGAGTTTGGTTTAATGGTGCCGGGTACATTTTTATCTTTAGTTAGAGAAAGTGGGCGAATGCTTGAGCTAACGAAGGTCGTTTTGGCTCAAGTTGCAAATGATTGGCGCAAGTGGAATAGCGAGGGCTTCAAGCTAAATGTTTCAGTTAATATTGATGACTCTATTTTGGCAGAAACCAATATCGCCAAAGAGCTAGGTAAAGTTTTATCTGAATTTAATATTCCTAAGCACCAATTAACACTTGAGTTTTCCAGTTATTTGCAAGATGAGATCCTTCATAAGGAGGCAGGGAAAAAATTATTAGGCCTAAGAATGAAGGGTTATAACCTCGCACTTGATGACTATGGTATCGGCATGGTTGCGAAAGATGTCGTGAGAAATTTACCGTTGGATGAAATCAAGATTGATCAACATACGATTAGTGGCCTATTACTACAAGAGCAGAATAAAGCTGCTGCGAGAAACGCGATAAGGCTGGCGGCTAGTTATGGTATGCGGGTCGTGGCTGTCGGGATTGAAACTGAGGAACAAGCTGACTGGCTTATGCGTAATGGCTGTGATCGCGCTCAGGGTTATTTATTTGGTAAACCGGTCGCTGCAGAAGTTTTCTCTGCTCAATTTTTAACAAATGGCAAAGAACCGATTAGCCAGTATAAACGTATTTCTGTGCTTATTATTGAAGATGACCTTCAATATCAGAACTTATTATTAGAAAGTTTAACAGAGCAATATGACATTCATATAGCGAGTAATATAAAAGAAGCTGATGAGCTTTTGAGCAGTGTAAAGCCAGAAATAATTATTGCCGATGTTAATTTACCGGATGGTTCGGGTATTGAATTTTGTAAATCAAAACTAGAATCAGAAATAATGAAAGAGACGAGCATTATTTTTATTTCTGGCGGCAAAGATTTTAGTAGTAAGTTTGAAGCGTATGAAGCCGGAGCGATGGATTATATTGAAAAGCCGTTTTCGATCATGGAGCTAATCGCAAAAATTAAGCAAGTTGCGACCTACCAATCTAGACGAAAAGTTCTTGCACAGGGCGTTGATGAAGCACACAGCATGGCGACACAATCTTTAAAAGATGCCGCTTACTATGGTGATATCGTACAGTTTTATAAGAATTTATTGCACTGTCGAGATGAACAACAAATTGCGCAAGAGCTATTTCGCTTTATGGGGCAAAAGAATTTGAGTACCGCGATTGAATTTAGGAGTAATAATTCCTGTAGTAATTTTGATCAGCAAAACGGTGTGTGTAGTGCGATCGAAATCAATTTATTTGAGCTATTACAAAAAAATGGTCGTCTATTTGAATTTGGTAAGCGAATTATCGTTAATGACAAACATGTTTCGTTTTTAATTAAGAGAATGCCAGAGGATGAAGGAGAGCAAGGGAGAATAAGAGATTATATTGCTGTGTTAGCCGAAGGCATGGAGGCAAGGTATCGTGATATTTTACGTCAGAGGGTGCTCAATACGGTCATGCAGCAGTTGCAAGTATTGGCTCATAAGTTATTGGAATCTGTAGAAAAAACCAATAAAGATGAAATTATGGAATCATTTTCATTAGACTTGAAGATGAGCTTTCATGTATTAGACCTTTCAGAGACTCAAGAGCAGTACCTTGCTCAAATTATTGATGACATGCTCAAGCGTAAAGATGGGACTGAACATAGTGCGTCTGATATTGGTATGGAAGTGAATCAAATTTTATCCTTAATGGAAGAATCAATAGAAGCTGTTGAGGAAACAAGCACCGAGACAACAGATGATGACATCGGAGATTCTGTCGAACTCTTTTAATTTATGTTCTACATTCTTCAGGCACCCCCGCGAAGCTGGTCTACACTAAATGAAATGAATTTCTTTGGAGTAGTTCTTAGTGACCATAACGACAGCCACTTATGCAGAGTTAAGCCCACAAGGGCAAGAAGTAGCAACATATTTAGAAAAACTGCTTGGTGAAAGAAAAATTGAAGTGCCTATGTTGCCAGAGGTTGCTAGTCGTGTTTTGGCCTTATCAAATGACCCTGACTCTGATGCGGCACAACTTGCAAAGCTTATACAAGGTGACCAAGCATTAGCGGGTCATGTCATGCGTATTGCTAATTCTGCTGCTTATACACCTAATGCATCCATGGTGTCGTTACAGCAAGCGATTGCGCGTTTAGGCATGGGGGTTATTACTGAGATTTCATTAGTGGCTTCGTTGAATAGCAAAATGTTTAATGCACCACACTTTGATGATCGAATTGCTGAGATTTGGGCGCATGCTTTATGTACGGCGCTGTGGGGTAAAGAAGTTGCTAGGACGAGCAAAAGAAATGTTGAAGCTTCGTTTCTATGCGGTCTGTTACATAGCATTGGTCGCCCAGTTGTTCTTCAATCTATTTCTGAATATACCCAAGACAAGTCACTCATTATTTCGAATGAAGAAGCGCTCGTTCTAGAGCAATTATTTCATGTTGCGTTTGGTGTTGTGGTTGTTGAGAAATGGGGTATGCCGACCATCGTTCAGGAATCTGTTCAGTACTATCAAAATTATGCAGACTCAAAACGTAGTGTAGAGCAGGCGATGGTGATTAATGCAGCGGCACAGCTGGCTAGTGAAATGCTTGTATCAGAAGAAAGTGACTACGACGAGGTATTAAGCGATACCGTGTTTGCGGACTTAAACCTTTATGAAGATGACATTGAAACGCTAAAACTAAAAGAAGAAATGGTGGTCTCCGGACTAGAGGCTATGCGAGTATGAAGCAGTTTGATGTAATTGTTATTGGTAGTGGCCCCGCAGGACAAAAAGCAGCGGTGCAAGCAGCAAAAGCCGGAAAAACTGTTGCGCTTGTAGAGCGTGACCAATGGTTAGGCGGAGCGTGTGTCCACCGAGGTACTATTCCAAGTAAGACCCTTCGTGAAAACGCACTACGTGTGAAAAAAATGCGAGAAAATGCCGCGTTATGTAACTTTGAATTAGCAGAAGACACTGAAATGTCTACGTTGATTGATCGCTTGCATAAGGTTCTAAAAGCACACGATGGTTTTATGGTTAGCCAGATAGAACGTAACAATATTGAACGTATACATGGCCGAGCAAAATTTATCTCGGATAATGAGATAGAAGTGACAAAAGTACGGGGTGAACCAGAGCAGTATCAAGGCAAAAGTTTTGTGATTGCCTCGGGATCCATTCCTTGTAAGCCTGCAAATATCCCAGTTGATCATGAGAATATATTTGATAGTGATTCGATTTTGAGCATGCTCTATTTACCGAAAAGTTTAACGGTTTTAGGTGGCGGAGTGATTGCGAGTGAATACGCTTCTATTTTTCAGGCCTTAGGTGTCAAAGTCACCATGATTGATCGATACCCGCTACCATTAGGGTTCATGGATGCTGACCTAACAGAAAAATTTGTGCATGCTTTTCAGGAAATGGGTGGTACTTGGTTAGGCGAGAAAAAAGTATCTAAAGTTGAGTGGGACGGACTATCTCAAGTCGTCACGACTTGCGAAGACGGCACAATCGTAAAATCGTCTAAATTACTATGCGCTGCAGGGCGAGAAGCTAATGTTAAAGACTTAGACCTAGCCACAGCTGGGTTGGTTTTAAATGATCACGGTAATATATCGGTCGATGAATTATTACAGACTCAAGTGCCGCATATCTATGCTGCCGGAGATGTGATCGGTCCGCCTTCATTGGCGTCTGCATCGATGGAGCAAGGACGAAGAGCAAGTTGTAATGCGCTGGATATTGGTGTCGGCCCCATGAGTACAACCATTCCTTCTGGGATTTATGGTATACCAGAGCTATCTGCCGTGGGGCTCACTGAACAACAAGCTAATAAGCAGCATGGCAAGGTGACGATAGGACGCGCCAACTTTGAAGAAATTTCACGGGGGCAAATTAACGGTATACGAGATGGCATGCTTAAAATTATCTGTGATGAAAATGGCGAGAAAATACTAGGTGTTCAAATAGTTGGTGAGGGCGCCACTGAACTGATACATATTGGGCAGATGGCGATGCTGTCTAACTCAAATGTTGATATTTTTGTGGAAAGTATTTTTAACTTTCCAACATTAGCAGAGGCTTATCGTGTAGCTGCATTAGCGGTAATTGGACAGCGAGCCAATGATTCAGATAAATATTAAAATTAAGATTTATTGGACTAAGGAATTTTCATGACATTAACGATAAAACAGAAACTGTATTCGATTGCTATCGGTGTTTCATTGACCATTATTCTGATTATTGCCGTGATGTTTAATGGCTTGAAAGACATTAATGTTATGGGTCATGCGAGCCATGAGCTAGGGGAAACAAAGTCGGACATGTTAATGCTCCGCCGTAACGAAAAAGACTTTTTGGCACGTAAAAACCTTAAATACGTGAAAGCGTTTGATGAGAACGTTAACCATTTAAGAGAAGGCATAAAGAGCCTTGAGCAGGATTTAATTGAGGAAGGTTTAGAAACGGGAAAAGTTAAAGACTTTTGGGTCGGGGTTCAAGGCTATCAACAGAAGTTTAATACCTTAGTGAAGCTGGATCAAAAAATTGGTCTCACTCCAAAAACAGGGCTATATGGCGAACTTCGTACCGCAGTACATGGTGTTGAAGAATTACTTAAAGCGGCAAATGAGCAGTTAATGCTAAAGGATATGCTCATGCTGCGTCGTCATGAGAAAGATTTCATGTTACGTCTTGATATGAAATATCCTAAGAAATTTGATCGGGACATTGTTGTGATGATTAATAATCTTGATCAGTCTGGCCTGCATAGTGAAGCGAAAGAAAAAGTTCGAAATAGTCTGTATGCGTATCAAGAAAAATTTAATGATCTGGTCAAAAATTACAAGCTCAAGGGCTTAAACTCAAAAGAAGGTTTGATGGGAGAGATGCGCAAAGCTATTCATACCAGTGAAAAAGTTCTAGAAGAACTTCA
>Ga0209825_1000181_pt1 | contig 63492 bp, 56 predicted proteins | sample EN8Hudsemesocosm_FD_184631 | JGI IMG/M metagenome (GOLD analysis project Ga0209825, IMG submission 184631) | Methane-oxidizing microbial communities from mesocosms in the Hudson Canyon - EN8B Hudson Canyon (SPAdes) (version 2) | ecosystem: Environmental > Aquatic > Marine > Cold seeps | place... | reverse complement strand
TCTTTTAGTTTAGTGACTGTTTATATTCTTGTGCTTCTATCTAAATATAGAGGAATGCTTGTGTAGTAAGTTGCGTCTTTATATACGTAATATAAAGAGTGTAGTGTAAGTTCCAGAATTTAAAAGTTTGAACAAGTTTATGTACGAATGTGACAAAGAATGTCACCTTATGACTTTGTGTGCAAGCAAATACCTATATGAAGAAAACTATAAGTTATATGAATAAAGAAAGCTAACCCTATGAAAACTAAAATAATAAAAAAAATAAATTGCACTTGGCACAAGCTCTGCTATTGTTTAAGTCAGACACGCTTACTAGCAGTAGACGAAGCGGTCATACTTTTTTTAAACTGGAGAATTAATAATGAAGAATATGCAAACTAAACAATCAGGTTTTACTTTAATTGAATTAATGATCGTTGTTGCGATTATCGGTATTCTGGCAGCGGTAGCGATTCCTGCTTACCAAGACTATATAGGTCGAGCGCAATTAGCTGAGCCAATTTCATTCGGTGGCGCAGCTAAAACACCGATAGAAGAATTTATTGCAACGAATGGCGCTTTCCCTGGGCAAAGTTCTTTAGCATCGATGATTTCTGTAGCTCGTGCTGCATCAATTGATACCGTAACCTCAAACCCTGGAGCTACTTCAAATGGTAACTTCGAATTTTTGTTACAAAGCACCGGTTTGAATGCTGCCTTAACCGCACAGACAATTCGTTTTACTCGGACTACGGCAGGTGTTTGGACTTGTTCTACTGCAACGGCCATACCAGTTAACCTTAGACCAACAGGTTGTACTTCAACTCACTAAGCAATGTAAGTTAATGATAGCCCCGCTTAGCGGGGCTTTTTTATGGATTGTAAAATGGTAAAAGTAAATCTTATTAAATATTGTGGGCTTTTATTTGCTGTTTCTGTATGTGCTGTTGTTTATTGGCCTTCCTTGTCTGGTCCTTTTCTGTTTGATGACTTTCCTAACTTAAATCCTTTATTAAATTACAATTTAGGGTTGACGCCTGCAACTGAATTTATATTTGGTGGTTCTTCTAGTTTTTTAGGCCGCCCCGTTTCAATGCTATCTTTTTTAATTGGTAGTGAATCTTATCCACACTCTCCATGGGTATTCAAGTTCATAAATTTAACGATTCATTTATTTAACGGTATAGTAGTTTTCTTTTTTACACATCGATTGTGCGGTTTTACGACGCTTCATCAAGAACGCACTAATTGGTTTGCGCTGTTTTGTACATTAATTTGGCTATTACATCCTTTCTTATTGTCATCTGTGCTTTTAGTTATTCAGAGAATGACATTATTAATGACCTTTTTTAGTATTGCTGCTCTATTGGCATATCTGAAAGCTAGAGAAAACTGGTTTACACGAAAAGGGTTGGTTTATCTTGGTTTATATAGTGTTTTTGGCCTACTGAGTATTTTAAGTAAAGAAAACGGCGTGCTTATCCCTTTATACGTACTTGTTTTAGAAACAACTTTACTGAACAAATTGAAGCTAGAAAATCGTCATCTAGATAAAAAATTATGGCTTTTTGTTAAGGGGCCTGTCTTGGTGATATTGGGTTATATTATTTTTAAATTACCCGAATTCATAAGCGGCTATTCACGAAGAGAGTTTAGTTTTGTAGAGCGGTTATTAACTGAACCTCGAATTATTCTTGATTATATACATAATATTTTTGTACCAAGTTTAGGTAATGCAGGTATATTTCATGATGACTACTTAGTTTCAAAGAGTTTAATTGACCCTGTTTCTACGTTATTGTCTATAGCTGTTATAGGTATACTGTTGATAAGTGCCATTTATTTTAGAAAACAGTTTTCAGTATACTCTATGGCTATTTTATTTTTCTTTGCTGGCCATTTAATCGAATCGACTGTTGTACCTCTCGAACTATATTTTGAACATCGTAACTATTTGCCCTCAATAGGGCTGATTTTTGGGTTGAGTTATTTTATTTTTAGTAAAATTACTAATGTAAAGAAGCTTGCAGCTTTTGTTATTATTTATTTGTTTTTAATTGGCGGTATAAGCTACTTAAACGCAAAAGTTTGGGGCGATTTGAGTAGTATCTCTAGAGTTTGGGCCGTTGAGAATCCTTCTTCCGTAAGAGCACAAATGTTGTTAGCTAGATATTACGGAGATGTTCAGCGTTACGACTTAGCGAAATCTGCGCTTAAAAAAGCTGAAAAAATTAAGCCGTCAGATATTCCACTGCAATTTCAATTGATTGTAAATGAATGTCTTTTATCAAAAAATATAGATCAGTTAAGTTTGATGAAATCTGTAAAAACTATCCGTAATGGTCGTTATAGTCATGGTATTTCTGGCAGTCTTTTGGTTTTAGTTAAGATGCTTGGAGATAACTTATGTGATGGCATAACAGCGAATAACTTGATTATGTTATTTGAAGCAGCTCTTTCTAATAGTAATATGAAAAATACCGCTAGTAGACAGTCGCTTTTCTATCAATTAGGGGAGGTGCAGCTTTTTAAAGGTTTATATGAAGAGGCTATGATCTCATATGATAACTTACATCGTATAAAGCCAAATGCTGATATATATGTTATGCAAATTAAAGTTAGTTTGTCGTTAGGGAAATTTGAACAAGCTAATTTTTATTTACTACAATTAAAAACTCTAGAGGAGAACGCCTCTATGTATAAAAAATCGTATCAAGAGATAATCGAACAATTTTCTTTGGTACTCTCAGGAGGTAGCATCAGTGAGTAATAAAGTTTCTGTCGTAATACCTGCAAAAAATGAAAGTGGATCAATTGGAAGTGTTATTTCAAGGTTGGTTGGCCTAGTTAACGAAATTATAGTTGTGGACGATGGCTCAAGTGACGATACGGCTACTATAGCGAAAGCTAGTGGTGCAATTGTCATAAGTCATGCATATTCAAAAGGAAATGGAGCCGCCATCAAAAGCGGAGCTAGAGCTGCTTCAGGAGATGTTATTGTATTTATGGATGCTGATGGACAGCATGATCCTAATGACATTCCAAAACTATTAAAAAAACTATATCAAGGGTTTGATATGGTTGTCGGAGCAAGAAGTGCAAAGTCGCAGGCTAGTTTGGGGCGATTAGCCGCTAACTCTTTTTATAATAAGTTTGGAAGTTGGATGGTTGGCCATAAAATAGAGGATTTAACCTCAGGCTTTAGAGCTGTGAATGCTGAAAAATTTAGAGAATTTATTTACTTACTTCCAAATGGTTTTTCTTACCCGACGACGAGTACAATGGCTTTTTTTAGAGCAGGTTATTCAGTAGGTTACGAGCCTATCGTGGCTGCTAAAAGAGAAGGCGATAGCCATATAAATATAGTTAAAGATGGTGTCCGATTTTTACTGATTATATTTAAGGTTGGTACCTTGTATTCTCCGCTCAAACTTTTCACACCTATAAGTTTTGGTGTTTTTTCTTTAGGTTTATGTCGATATATTTATACGTACATTCAAAGTGGCACATTTACAAATATGTCTGCTGTTTTTTTTACGACATCACTAATTATATTTCTAATTGGACTTGTGTCAGAACAAATTACAATGCTTATCTATCAGTCAATTGATAATAAGAAATCGTGAGGGCTTTTAGGTTGTGAAACGATGAAAATTTTAATTGTCACATCTTTTTTTCCTCTTTCTAATAAAGATAAAATTCCACAATTTTTATTGGAACAAGTTAAAGCGCTTGCCTTGCATCAACCAGATTCTAAAATTGTAGTTTTAACATCTAGCCGAAGTGGAGAAAAGGATAAGGTCATTGCTGATAATGTGATGGTCAAACGTTTTTCTTATTTTTGGCCAATGCGTAAACAGAACTTGACTAATATGGGAATTCTTCCCGCTCTTAAAAAGAGTAAGTGGAACCTTTTGCAATTGCCTTTATTGTTTTTGTTTGAATTCATTGCTATTTATAAAGAAATTAACCGTGTACGGCCTGATTTTATTTATTCTCATTGGTTTTTGCCTCAAGGTCTTCTGTGTTATCTGTTAGCCAAACGCTACAAGATACCGCATGTGTTTACGAGTCATTCTTATGATGTTGAAATTTGTAAGCGTGTGCCAATTATAGGCTCAAAAATTGTACGGTCAGCAGTATTTTCTATGAAGGCCATTACTGTAGTAAGTCAAAGAACATTAGAGGGAATCGCTTCATTTTTTAGTGAGTCAGAGTGGTTGATTTTATCAAAAAAATTTAAAGTAATTCCTATGGGGATAAACCTTCCCTCGCAAAAAAGCGAAGGCTATAGTGAAGAATTGAAAGAAAATCTGGGTTATAACAATAAGAAGATTGTTTTTTTTATGGGGAGGTTTGTACCTAAAAAAGGTATCTATGTTCTACTAAAATCAATGGTTTCATTAATAAAAGCTGATAGTTCAGTTATTCTTGTGCTAGCTGGTGATGGTATTTTAAAGAAAGATATTGAGTCTAAGGTGGTAGAGCTTGGCTTATGTGAATATGTGCTGTTCCCAGGGTTTATTACATCTCAGGAGAAAGAAAGTTTTTTGAGAGTTGCAGATCTTTTTGTTTTGCCATCGATTAATGCATTGGATGGTGATCGAGAAGGGTTGCCGGTATCGCTCCTTGAAAGTTTGTCTTATGGAAAACTATGTGTGGCTACAAATGAAAGTGGGGCTGAAGAAATTTTAGACTCAGGCGAAAATGGGTTTATATGTAAGGCTGATGATTCAGATAAACTTTTTAATACTATGATTCAGGCGCTTAGTCTTAATGATACTGAGCGAAACAGAATACAACATAATGCATTTAAAAAAGCGTGTGAATATAGCTGGCCAACACTAATTCAATATCAGGCCAAGCATTTTTTCGATAGATCGTTAAAGGACTAAGTTTGATGATTTTATTAGCTAATGAGTATGATTATGTCTGATCATTACCCTTTAATTTCAGTGATTATGCCGGTATTTAATGCTGAGTGTTATCTTGAAGCAGCTGTTCTTAGCATATTGAATCAAAGTTATAAAAATATAGAATTATTGGTTATTGACGATGCATCAAGTGATGAGTCATATCAGGCCATTAAAAGCTTTACAGACACAAGAATAAAAATTTATCGTAACAAAACGAATGAAGGGTATTTAAAGTCAGTAAATTTATTGTTCACTAAATGCAGAGGATCATTCATTGCATTCCAAGACGCTGATGATTGGTCTTCATTAGATAGGTTGGAAAAGCAATTAGAGGTATTCAAACAGGACCCTGAACTAATGTTTTGTGGTACTCAATGTATTTATTCTAAAAATGAAAAAGAGCTTCGAAGATCTACGTTTCCACTCTTACATGATGATGTGGTGCTTAAGCTTGAACATGGTGATACAGTCATTTTATGTGGCGCGTCTGTGATGTTAAGGCGTAAATTATTAATTGACTATCCAGGATATAGGGCATTTTATGATCGAATTGGTTCGGAGGACTTAGATTGGTTTTGGCGGATGTTGGTAAATAATAAATATATGAACCTGCCTGAATATCTTTATAATTATCGTTCTTCACCCAGTTCAATTACGCGTAAGTTAGACCTAAACCCGTTGCGTTATCATAGCACTCAAATAGCTTTACTTGCCTATTGGCAGTACAAATTGACGGGCTCTGATGTTCTGATGGATAAACAACTAAGCTTAAAATTAATAACTCAAATTAGACAAAAATATAGTAGGGATGGAAGTTTGATATTCTATCGCGCCGCCATTAGCCAGCTTGCTTTTGGACAGTTGGACTCTTACCTCTGGTGCTTGAAGGAGTCTATAAAGCGGAAAGGGTTTAGCTGGACTAATATTAAACTGTTGTTGATTTGGTTACCCTTGTTTGTTTTTTTACACCTTTCACCAAAAAGAACCCAGCGTAAAATAATAGAGAAAAGTAATATTCGATTTTTGAAAGAAATGGGTGTTGATGCGAGAATGGGAAAAGTTGAGAAAATCTCATGAACCAGGGTCGCCAATGTTTATTGTCAGTAGTGACTATTTGTTATAACGCTAAGGATTATATTGCAGAAACGTTTGAAAGTGTTCGTCAACAAAAACAACAATTATTCGAATATATTGTCATTGACGGTGGTTCTAATGACGGTACGCAGGAAATTATAAAAAAAAATCAAGGTATTATCGATTATTGGTGCTCAGAATCAGATAAAGGTATATCTGATGCTTTAAATAAAGGGGTCTTGAAATCAAATGGGCAATATATTGTATTTCTCCATGCTGATGACTATTTTGTAGACCCATTTTCCACTGAAAGAGCCTTATTAAAAATTTTGAAAGGTAAGGATATTATTGCATTTGATATATTTTTTGAAAAAGAGGAAAAACGATATCTTGGGCGATCTAGAGGTTTTAATTCTTACACAAATTGTAAAATGCCTTTTTATCACCCAGGTGTTCTATGCAAGCGTACACTCTTTGATAAAATAGGCCTATTTGATACTGATTTTAAAATTGCTATGGATTATGACTTTTTTTTAAGAGCTTATAATACTGGAGCTAGCTTCAGTATTGAGAAAGAAGTAATAACCGTTTTTAGAGACACAGGAATAAGCTCTAGAAGTGATTGGGCGAGTCTTTCTGAGAGGTTTTCTGAAGAAAAAAAAGCTCATTATAAGAATTCTGCTACTTACTTTAAGAGAGCTTTTTATTTTGTCTGGTGGGTTGTATACCCCTTTTATAGACGAGTCAAATACCTATTTGAGGCTGAGAATGAGCGAAACTCATAGGAAATATAATTTCGGCTCTTATATAAAAAATATATCCTGGAATATTCTAGCGAGTATTTCATCTAAGATGATAAAACCAGTGTTTTCGATATTGGTCGCAAGAATCCTTGTGCCTGAAGATTATGGTCTTGTGGCCATTGCACTGGGCATTTATGCCTTTTTTAATACAATAAAAGATTTTGGAATATCGTCAGTTATAATTATCAACAAGGATGGCTATGACTACACACGAATTCATTTTAGTTTCCAATTTCTTATTTCTATTTTTTGCTACGCGCTGATTTATTCTAGTACAAACTGGCTTTCTTTATATTTTTCACAACCTGAGTTAATGACAATAATGCCCATAGTTGGTTTAGGTTTATTTATAAGTTCAATTGAGGACGCCTTATTAACTCGACATTATAAAAATAATGAATATAAAACTATTTTTTACCGTCAATTAATACCCGCATTTGTAAGTGGGAGTGTTGCTTTAGTACTTGCGATTCTTGGGCTTGGGGTATATGCACTCGTATTATCTATTTTGTTGGGTAGCTTAGCCAGTACGATTTTTTTAATTGTATATAATAAATGGTTGCCCGTTTTTGAATTTGATTTTGTGAGGTTTAAAGCTCTTTTTTCCCTTGGAAAGCATGTAATTGTGCAGAAACTATCCGGTTTTACCGCACTACATCTGGATTCATTAATTGTCGCTAAAAACTTGGGAGTACAGAGTGCTGGGATATATAAAATGAGCATGGAGTTGTCTTCGCTAATTCCAAATAGCTTGCTGTTTCAATATCAACAGGTGTTGTTCACTGAGGCGTCTGAAAAACAAGGCGACCCGGATTATTTAACTCACCGTTACAACCAGTTTATAAAAGTAGGCTTTGTTTTTAACGTTATCTATTTTATAGCGACATATTTTTTTGTACCAATATTAGTTCCAATTATACTGGGAGAAAAATGGAGTAGCATTATAGAGCCAATACAATTACTAGTTATTACCATAATATCTAGTAATCTAGTGAACCCTAATGGCCAGTTTTCACAAATTCTAGGGTTTAATCATGTATATACTTATTTTTCGATTGTTCGTTCGGTGGTTACAGCAATAGCTGTATTAATTGCATCATATTACTCTATTCATATGGTATTGCTTACTTGGGTAGGGGTTGGGATTGTTGCAAATTTCATTAACTTTAATATATTCAGGCTTTATCAAGAGAGTGTTGCTATAACAAAATTAATATATTTAATGTTTAGCGTTGTCGTTATTCTTTATCTATTCACCCTTACGAACTGGGTAACTAATGGAATTGTATGAAAGAAAAAAAACAGAACTTGATTCGTAAAGTGAATGCCCAGTTAATTCATCACCTTAAGTTTGAAGAAGAGCAAGAAATTGAACTGTTAGATTTCAACAGACTTGCTAATCCAGCTCGCTTTGACGTAATTATTAAATATTTGTACGCGAAAGCGTATAGGTGTGGCTATGATCTAAAGTTTGCTACTAATGCGTATAGAGAACACTTAAAGGCTTGGGGAGGCTTTGTAGAAAATGACTTAACCGGAAAAGACAGCTTTGAAAAATATCTAATAGCTTTCAACCAGTTACTGGATAGTGTGGCAGCTGATGGGTTTGATAGAGAGAAATCATACCTACCTGTCGGTGAGGGTGGTATTGTAATTGATGGTGCGCACCGCTCTGCTGCATGCTTAGCGTACCAATCTGACCCCACTGTTGTTAAGTTTGAACATGCTGAAGCAATTTATGACTCAAAATTTTTTAAAAAGCTTGGTGTTTCTCAAAAATATTTGGATGCAGCCGCTATCGAATATGCAAAACTTAATACCAATACGTATATGGTTTGTCTATTCCCAATCGGTGGTCATAAAAGGGCGCAGGTTGAAAATGTGTTAGATGAGTATGGTGTCATTGTTTACGACCAGAAAATACCTCTCTTTAACTTTGGTCCTGTTAACGCAATAGCTCAAATGTATAAAGGGGAACATTGGTTAGGCGGTCGTGATAAAGGTTGGCCAGGGGCACTTGAACACGCAAAAAATAAATTTACGAGCAATAACCCACTATTAGTTTATCTTTTTGAATGTCCTGATATATTATTGGTGAAAGAAGTAAAAGCAAAAATTAGAGCTTTATTTTCCGTAGGTAATAACTCTGTCCACATTAACGATTCACATGAAGAGACTGTACGTTTAGCTGAGCAGTTCTTTAATGAAAATACCATTCATCTCTTTAATCATGGTGACTTGAGTAAACGTAATCGAGTTTTCGAATTACATGAGCTATTCAAAAAAGACATTACTAAAAAAGCATACGATAAAGAGATGTTTTGTATTGATAGTAGTTCTGTTCTTTCGCTTTATGGACTGAGGGAGTCTAATGATTATGACTACTTAGTATATAAAGATGAAAAACAGATTTTTTCCGATCCTTTGATTAATAATCACAATCATGAAATAAGGCATTATGGTGAAGGTTTAAGGGACTTAATTTTTGACCCTAGCTGCTATTTATATTATGACGGTATTAAGTATTCATCGCTGAATACTGTATTGAAAATGAAAAATAATCGAGCGGAGGAAAAAGATTTAAAGGATATAGAGCTTGTACGCTCACTCATTCAAAATGTTTCTGAACCAGTACCTTGGAAGCCTCTACAGGGTAAAATTAAAATTATTACACCCGGAAAATTAATGCGTATAGTTGTTAGCTGCATCCCTTCTTTCATATTGCCATTTGCAACGTTTACTTTTAGAAAGTTACGATCTATAAAAGAGTTTCTACCAAAAATTCCCGATTATTTTCGTATCGGAGATATTAAAATGCAGTATCAAGGTTTCTGGTTATTCTACAGTGTTGGTACTTCTTTAATAGATCGGGTACGAAATGGGCAAATCTATGAACCTGATGTGACGACGGCGACCATACGTGAATTACAAAAGTGTGAAACCCCAGTCGTGATGGATATCGGTGCAAATATAGGTTTAATGTCATTAAATATTCTTAAATTTTACCCTTGTGCAAAAATCTATGCTTTTGAACCAGGGCCTCATCAAAGAGAATTGTTTTCGAAGACAATTGAAGCTAATTCCTTACAAAAAAAAGTTAAGCTTTATGATACCGCGCTATCTGACTCAAATGGCACTGCTACCTTTTCAGTGCATTCTACAGCCCATGCTTCGGGAGATGGCTTTAAGGACACTAATAGAGCCGGAACTACAAAAAACATTAGTGTTAACACACAAAAGTTGGATGACTGGTGGTTACTCAATGGCCGGCCTAAGGTGAATTTTGTGAAAATAGACACTGAAGGTGCTGAGTTATTGGTCTTAAGGGGAGGCGTTAATTTTTTAGATAAAGTAAAACCTACTTTGTTATTGGAACTCACTAATCTTAATTTAAGAGTCTATGATTATGATCACCTTGATATTTTAGAATTTTTAGAAAAAAACGGGTACATATTAAAAACATTAGCTGGCTCAAAAGTAAACAGAAATACGATTGAAGACTATATGGCCGTGTTTGGTGAATTTATAGCAGTACCCATTAATACTCAATAACATAAACTTATTGGTCGTGGACATGCTCGTTAGAATAATTAAAGACTGGGAAACCCCTAATTTGCTAAGACAAACACCTGGCGGGCGGGGTATTTGGGATGGTGTTACGTTTACCCTAGATCCCGTTGAAGAATGTGATTATGTAATTGTACTTAACCGTATTCCAGAAAATACCACAGTGAAATGTCCTCCAGAAAATATATGGGCAATAATGCAGGAGCCTCCTGTTAAGGAATATGACTGGCTAATTAAAGGATATGACAGCTTCCATAAAGTTATTACTTCAAATGAAAGCTTAAAAGGGGAAAAGTATATATTTGATTCTTTGGCACTGCCATGGCATGTCAATAAAAATTATGACGAGTTATTAACGATCGGTAGGTTAGAAAACAATAAAATTGATCGAGTTTCATGGATTACTAGCAATGCAAAGAATAGACTTGGGCACCAGAAAAGAATGGAGTTTTTGACGGATATTAAAAAGAAATTGGACTTCGACCTATTCGGTCGCGGATTTCAACCTATTGAAGATAAATGGGACGGTATTAGTCAATATAAATACACTCTAGCTGTCGAAAACAGTAATGCTAATTATTATTGGACTGAAAAAATATCCGATTGTTTTTTATCTTGGACTATGCCGATTTATTATGGATGTAACAACATTGAACGTTATTTTCCCGCAGAATCGATGGTGAAAATTGATATCGGAAACCCACAAGAAGCATTGCAAATTATTGAAGAAGCAATCAAAACAAATGCTTGGGAAAAAAATATTGAAGCAATAGCTTATGCACGAAAACTCGTGCTTGAGAAATATCAGTTTTTTCCATTTGTTTCTTCGCTCATAAATCAGCAACCTATAAATTTAGAGAAAAAAGTGAATAGACTCTCTGCCTTACCGTATGACTATCCAAGGTCTTTTATAGATAAACTTCGTCGACCACTATCGACTTTAAAAGGCTTTGGTCGTGGAAAGTAACTTATTAACAGTAGTGTTTGGGTTTAAAAATAGGGATATACAAAGGGTAAAGAGGTGCTTGAACTCTTTGAAATCTCAAACCTATAACAAATTTAACGTCATTTTTATTGACTATGGTAGTGATGTAAGCGTTTCTAAAGAAATTTCAATGCTTGTCAGCTCTTTTGATTTTTGTAAATATATTTATTCTGACACTAGAGGTTGGCCTTGGAACCGGTCAAAGGCTTTGAATATTGGAATTAGGCAGTCAGAAACAAAATATGTTATGACTTCTGATATTGACCTAATTTTTGATAATTACTTTGTTGAGCGAATGATGGAGCATGTGGGTGAAAATAGCGCCGTACATGCTTCATGTTACTATTTACCACCAAACTTTAAACGTTGGAATGATCTTTCAAAATTAAATACTACATTTGGTGCTCCTTGCAAAGATGCTTTAGGCTTACTTCTTCTTCTATCTAAAGAGAATTATGTCAAAGTGGGTGGTTTCGATGAGTATTATCAGTTTTGGGGGGTTGAAGATCGAGATTTAGAGCATAGACTGATTAAAAGTGGAATCAAAACAAAATGGCTTGATTTAACTAAATGTATACTTTATCACCAGTGGCACCCTATACATAATAATAAAACATTTTCATTTATGCCTATTGGGTATTGGGAAGATGCGGAGCTATATTACGGAGGAAATATTAAAAATGTTGTTAGGAATTTAGATGACTCATGGGGGCATGTGGTTGCTAGAGAGTCGAGACCTGCTTTAAATTTACTAGACAAAGTTATAGCACCTACCTCAATCATAAAAATTGAGAACAGTTTAGGTGCAGGTGATGTAGCTGTAAAAATTGCAGAATCTTTTACTAGTGCTGAGTCTGGTGAAGCGATTTGTCTAGAGCTTAACTACAATAAACCTTCTTGGTTTTATCAACTGACGATTAATTTTCTTAACAGAGTGTTATCTAGATTCAAGTTAGGCTTTCAACTATCTCCAAATAGAAATCATGGCAAGGATATATTTTGGCAATTTTATAAGAACAATAAGTCATCAATTGATGACTATGCTATTTCAACTAATGAGCAGTTTTACTATTTTATTAAAAAATAAACCATATTGATGTCGCTTTTGTTAACAAGCGAATTAATTAGAGCGTTAAAAGGCAATCATTATTCAATGAACTCTATAGATCACTCTACAATACTTGCTCCGGTTGTATTATTTGTCTATAACCGGCTAGATCATGTAACCCAGACTATTAAATATCTACAAGAAAATAGACTCGCAAATGTGAGTGATTTATATATTTATAGTGACGGGGCCAGCTCAGAGCGAGACCAACTATCGGTTGAAGAAGTCAGAGCATACCTGAAAACTGTCGAAGGTTTTAGTTCTGTAGTTATTGTAGAGCAAACTGAAAATTTTGGTTTAGCGAAATCAATCATAAGCGGAGTAACTGAGATTGTTAACCGTTTCGGGAAGATCATAGTGCTTGAAGATGATCTAATTACTAGTCCGTATTTTTTAGACTTTATGAACGATGCTTTGTTAACTTATGAAAGTCAAAGTAGAGTTATGCATGTAAGTGGTTATATGTACCCTATTCGGCATAAGAGTCTACCTTCATCATTTTTTCTACGACCAACATCTTGCTGGGGCTGGGCTACGTGGAAGGGCTCTTGGGAGGTGTTTAAAAAAAATTCAGACTATTACCTTGAAGTTTTCGATAGGAAAATGATCAAGCAATTCAATTTAAATGGATCATACGATTATTTCGAACAAATACTCGCAAATAAGTCAGGTGCAATCAATTCTTGGGCTATTTATTGGTATGCGAGCTGTTTTTTAAATGATGGACTGTCATTGCATCCTAGAGAATCATTCGTGAGAAATATTGGAATGGACGGTAGTGGAGTACATTGTAATGACACTAATTTGTTTTATGTTGATCTTGCGACTGAAAATGTGAAAAATTTTGGAACAGTGATTGAGGAAAATAAAGAGGCTACGAAACAATTGGTCAGTTATTTTAGAGGCATACGAAGTTATTCCATTAGTGGCGCCTTAAATAAAATAAAAAATAAACTAAAAATGGTGTTTTAATGAATTTTAAGAAGTTCAAACAATCAATTAACGAATATTCAATTATTGGAGGTTTTTTCTTTGGTTTTTTAAGACATTTGGTTTGGCTTTTAAAATCGCCTGAATATAGAACTTTATCTATGCTTACCGCTAGATATTCTCATTTTCCTCGGTTTCAAAAAATGAGTGTGAAATTATTGGGAAAAGATTTTCAGGTACCTGACATTGCTTCATTCCTATCAACATATCAAGAGCTTTTCGTAAACAAAATTTATGAATTTAAGAGTGATAGTGATAACCCTGTTATTCTGGATTTTGGTGCCAATATTGGACTCAGTATACTTTATTTCAAATCCTTGTACCCTTCTTCAACTATTATTGCTTATGAAGCCGACCCCAAAATATTCCAGTTACTAAAAGAAAATGTAGGAAGGCTACCTGGTGTGACTTTATACAATAAGGCTGTCTGGAATGAGACAACTATACTTTCATTTTCTCCTGATGGTGCCGATGGAGGTCGCATTTCAAATGGTAAAGGATTAATTGAAGTTGAGGCCGTGAATATCACTGATGTTTTAAATGATACTCAAGCGGATTTTATTAAGATGGATATAGAAGGGGCGGAAATTGACGTAATACCTTCTTGTAAGGGGCGGTTAGGGAGTACAAAGCATTTTTTTTGTGAATATCACTCGATGGTAAATGAGTCACAGAGGCTTGATTTAATTCTATCAACTTTTCGTGATGAAGGCTTTCGTATACATATTCAGACCATAAGCCCTAGCCATAAACCTTTTATGAATCGCAATATTGAGTCTGGTTTTGATATGCAACTAAATATTTTTGGATGGAAAGACTGATTGAATTTTTATACAAAATATAAATATCGGGCAGATGGAGGGAGGGAATATTAAAATTCTACATGTTTGTTATTCTGATGCTGTAGGTGGAGCAGCCCGTGCTGCATTTCGTCTCCATCAAGCTCAGTGTAAAAAAGGAGTTGATAGCCACATGTTAGTGGTCGTAAAGCACTCGGATGACCCTCGTGTTATTGCTATCCCTCTTTTAAATCGTGTTCTTACTATGATTGCAAGCAATCTGGCTAATCGATTGCTTATTAAACAAAAAACGACTAATCCTATCCTTCATTCATTAAACTTCTTTCGTTGCGGAGTGGGCAAAATAATTAATAACTTTGATGCTGACATAATAAATATTCATTGGATAAACGGAGAAATGTTAAGTATTGGTGAAATTGCTGCTATAAACAAACCAATCGTCTGGACCTTACATGATATGTGGGGTTTTAGTGGGGCAGAGCACTATGATGATTTGAGCGATCCTGAGCGGTATAGGCAAGGATATGCACGAAAGAATCGACCAAATAAATCTTCAGGACTGGATTTGGATGCATGGGTCTATAGGCGCAAGCTAGATCTGTGGAAAAATAAGGTTTTTAATATTGTGACACCCAGTAATTGGTTGGGGGACTGTGTAAAGCATAGTGATTTATTTTCAAAGCAGCCTGTAGAAGTTATTCCAAACTGTATTGATCAAACAATGTATAAACCTTTGGATAAGAAATTTGCTCGGAATACTCTTAACTTACCCGAGGATAAGCAACTTATTTTGTTTGGTGCTCTGACAAGTACCAGTGATAGTCGAAAAGGGTTTCATCTTTTACGCTCAGCAATCCAACAAATGGTAGATAAACCACAATGGAACGGAGGTATTGAGCTCGTTATTTTTGGTGCTAGTGATGGAGATAACGAAGAGCTTTTAGGTTTACCATGTCATTATCTTGGGCACATTAACGATGACTCGTCGTTAGCGCTAATTTACAATGCCGCCGATGTTTTTGTCGCTCCATCAATGCAAGACAACTTACCTAATACTCTAGTTGAGGCGGTGTCTTGTGAAACGCTTTGTGTTGCTTTTGGTGTTGGCGGTATTCCTGATATTATTAAACATAAAGATAATGGTTATATTGCTGACGCATACAATATCCAAGATTTATTACAAGGGCTTGAGTGGGCTTTAAAAAATAATTATCAATTAGCCAATGTAAATACAGAAAAAAGTAAGAAAGTAAAACATTGTTTTGATATTGAAAGCGTAGTTAACCTGTATTTGAATTTGTATAGACAGATAAAATAAACAATGGTCTATATCGATTATTTGTTTTGAGTTTACGAAAATATGACATTCGACAGTATTTTTTTCTTTATTTTTTTTACGACTATCTTATTCGTATACCATAGTATTTCTAACTGGAATGGTCGAAAGGCTGTACTACTTTCTGGTAGTTATTTTTTCTATGGAATCTGGAATCCTCCTTACGTTTTACTGCTACTTTTTTCAACCGTGTTTTCTTGGTATATCGGTAATAAACTAATCCAATCAGAAAACTTACTCAAACGTAAAGTTTTATTGTTTTCAGGCTTAGTCGGCACATTAGGCGTTTTGGCTTTTTATAAGTACAGTGCCTTCTTATTAGACAATCTAATAAGTGTTTTAAGCTCAATAGATATAATATATAAACCTCCAGAATTAGATATTCTACTTCCTATCGGTATCTCATTTTATACATTTCAAGCTTTGTCTTATGTGATTGATTGCTATAGAAAGGATCAAAAAGAATTGGTTACATTAGCCAATTTTGCACTTTACGTTTCATTTTTCCCTCAACTAGTTGCAGGGCCCATTGTGAGAACTTGTGAGTTTTTGCCACAGTGCCAAAGTAAAAAAGTCGTAACTGTCAGTCATTTGGGTTGGGGCTTGTTCTTATTAGTGCTTGGACTATTTATGAAGGTAGTTATCGCTGATGCATTCTTGGCACCCGTAGTAGATAAAGTTTACAGTGAATATTTAAATATTAATGCGGTTGATGCTTGGCTTGCGACGTTTGCGTACTCAGGGCAAATCTATTTTGATTTTGCAGGGTATTCAACGTGTGCAATCGGTGTAGCTATGTGTTTTGGGTTTGGGCTACCTGATAACTTTAGGTATCCCTATGCGGCTTTAGGCTTTTCAGATTTTTGGCAGCGTTGGCATATTTCTCTATCACGCTGGATAAGAGATTATCTTTATTTTTCATTTGGTGGAAATAAGCAGGGAAAAAAGAAAGAATTTAGAAACCTAATGATGACCATGTTAATTGCAGGTTTATGGCATGGAGCGTCATGGTTGTTTGTTTTATGGGGGGCATTGCACGGTTTTTTCCTTATTATTGAACATTGGTTGAAAACAAATTTTAAAGACCATTTTGGACTGTCTAAGCTATCTACGACCATACTAATTTTAAGTACATTTTTAATCATCACGCTTACCTGGATACCATTTCGATCACCCGATATTTTTGTGGCACTTAATATGTTCGCAACACTTTTTGGCAACGGAAAAACAGCTTTAACTAATAATTTAGAATGTATCGAAGTTCTGGTGATTACATCTTTGGTTTTGATTTGGCAGGTGTATATGAAATTTCGTTATCTAGAAAATGTTATAAAACCTTTAAATTGGTTTATGCGTTCATTATTGATAACAGTGATGAGTGTTTCGATTTTATTAGTAGAAGGGGGCGAGAGTCGTGCATATATCTACTTCCAATTCTAGTTCTCGACGACCAGCTAAGCTTTGGAAAAGGTCTTGGTTATTAGCATTGGTCTTAACCCTTGTCACACTTTTTGCTTGGCAGTGTTTTAATATAGACAACGCTCTTTGGAAAATTGGGACAAATGATAGTGAAGCCTTATGGGCAGAGAAAAGAATTTTAGCGAGTCAGTTAGGTGTCTCCAGTATTGTTTTAATTGGCGCTTCACGAATTCAGTTAGGTGTGGAAGTTTCAGTATTAGAAAAGTTAACGGGTAAAAGTGTGGTTCAGCTTGCGATTGATGGTAATCCCTATATGTCTATTCTTGAAGATTTGGCGCATGATGAATTAATTATTGGAACCGTTATTGTTGCAACGAATGTTGCGGGGTTAGTGAAAGATAGAAACCCAGATAATAGAGCTAAAAAGTACTTAAGCTATTACCATTCCAGGGTTAATGATCTCTATCGATTCGAAACTATAGAGGCATTTTTAACGTCAAATATAATTCGGTATACCTATTCCATATCTGGTTTTGTAACGCCCTATAAATGGTTGTTTTGGCCTGAAAACCGTCTTCATCAGGCAGGGTATTTAAAATTCAATAGTGATAGATCTGTTGATGCAGATTACTCAAAAGTTAATGTTGAACAGGTATATAGCAAAAGAATTGAGAGGCATTTGGGCGCTCAAAAGCAGATAGTATTTAGAAAGATTTCTGAGTTTGAAAGCAAAATCCAAGAAGTTAATCGTTTGGTTTCTAAAGTTAAAGAAAGAGGAGGGGAGGTGATTTTTGTGCGCTTTCCTACAAGCAAGCGAATATGGGAAATAGACGAGGGTCGATACCCAAAAGAAGTATATTGGGATGTCTTTTCAGAGTTATCTGTTGCTGAAACTGTACATTTTAAGGATTTTGAGGCACTTTCAGGTTTTGACTTGCCTGATGGTTCACATTTAGATCAAAAAGATAAAGTTAAATTTACTGAAAACTTAGCAGAAATACTTTTTTGAAATAAAAAAGGCGCTGCATCCATGCAGCGCCTCTGTGTTTAGAGCTTCCTTTACCATTCCTTAGGTAACCTGCATTCCTTGTTTACTTCCTTGTCCATATCCTTATGTTCTAGTGTCGTCCTGACAAAGTGAATGATACGCATGTGAACGTCTTCGGTATGTAAGCCTTTATTGCAAGGGGTGTGAGATATCTCTTACATTTTTGTTTTTTGCATTTGCGGAGGAATGAGGCGTTAATAGTGCTTGATGAGGGAATGAGCGCTCGTTAATCAGCGCTCATGGTTTTTGTTAATTAATAGCAATCAAATGTGCATTCTTTTGTACGGTAGCCTTTCCGATACCTGAAACAGCTGACAGTTCATCGATATGATGAAAAGGGCCGTATGTTTTCCTGTACTCAACAATCGCAGTTGCCTTTTTTAAGCCGATGCCCTTTAAACTGCTAGACAATAGCTCTGCGTTCGCTGTATTTATATCTATTTTACTTATTTCAGATGAAATACTGCTTTCTTGGTTTGATGAAGATGTTTCTTCAGTCGCATGGGATACTAAGGCGTTACATACTAAGAAAAAAACTAATGCTATTTGCATCAGTATGTTTGTGTTTAAGCTTGGTTTAAGAAAAAGTTTTACTCTTGAGGTTTTCATTATGTGCTTTCCTTGTCTTGAATGAATTTAACGCAGGGGAAAGTGAATTATTTAAAATATTAAGAATAAATAAAACTCTTTATAATTTTTATGTTCACTTTGCATCCTTGCAACTCTAATTTTACGTAACTTTTTAGCTATTTGGAATGCTGGTCGAATTAAGGCTAGTTAATAATGTTAGCTGTGAATAGTATGAGCAATTTAATAAAATATTGCTTTTATGTGAAAGAAAGAAGGGACTATGTGTTTGAAATGCTGGTAATTACGCTATATTCGATTAAAATACACACATTATTTGCGCCGTAAATGTTGTTTCCTAGAAAATATAAGGATGATTTGGACTTGCTAAAACAATTGCTGTATTTACCTCGCTATCAAAAGCGTATTGTATCAGTACTCACTGATTCAATTTGTTTACCTTTTGCGATTTGGTTGGCTTTAAGTCTAAGGTTTGATACTTTTTATGTACCAAGTGAACCAACAGTTTGGGTTGTTGCCGTCGTAACTGTTCTCTCTAGTATATTTGTTTTTGCTCGTTTAGGGCTTTATCGGGCGGTTATACGTTACATGAGTAATCATGCAATGATCGCAATTATTTGGGGTGTTTCTCTTTCTGCGTTAGTGCTTTCAGCGCTTGGGTTTGCTTTTCAAGCACCTATTCCTCGTTCAGTCCCAGTTATATATTGGTGTTTGGCACTGATATTTGTAGGCGGCACTCGAATGGTTGTTCGCTCAGTTGTGCACCGAAAAATAATGAAAGAAAAAGAAAGAGTGATTATTTATGGTGCAGGAAAGTCAGGTTTACAGTTAAGTTCAATTTTATTTCATGCTAAACAATTACAACCAATTGCATTTATTGATGATGATGTTTCTAAGCAAGGAAGTATACTGAATGGTATTCGTGTTTATCCTCCTCGTGCTATGGCCGATGTGATTAGTAAATACGGTGCTAAGCGAGTGTTGCTGGCGCTAGGGCATGCTTCACGCTCTAAGCGAAGTTTTATAATTCGACAGCTTGAATTGCACCCTGTCGTTGTCCAAACTATTCCTCAAATTAATGATGTTGTCAGTGGTAAAGCGCGAATAGAAGAAATACGAGATGTAGAAATTGAAGATCTGTTAGGTCGTGATGAGGTTTCTGCGGACAAAGAATTATTGTCGGATTGTATTCATAATAAAACCGTAATGATAACGGGGGCGGGTGGATCAATTGGTTCGGAGCTTTGTCGGCAAATTATTCGCTTGAAGCCAAGTAAAATTATTTTGTTTGAACTTTCAGAATTTGCTTTATACAAAATTGAACAAGAAATTAGTCGATATGTGTCTAAACGAGGCCTAGCGATCGAAGTCCATGGTGTGATGGGGTCTGTTCAAAAGCGCCACCGCATGGAAGTTATTATGAAGAGTTTTGAGGTAAATACTGTATATCATGCCGCGGCTTATAAACATGTGCCGCTTGTTGAGCAGAATGTTATCGAAGGTGTTAGGAATAACGTTTTTGGTACTTGGTATTGTGCTGAAGCTGCGATCAATTCAGGCGTAGAAACATTTGTTCTAATTTCAACAGATAAAGCTGTTCGACCTACGAATGTGATGGGCGCAACTAAGCGACTTTCAGAATTGGTATTGCAAGGCTTGGCTCAACGTCAGGTTCAAACCCGTTTCTGTATGGTGCGCTTTGGTAATGTTTTGGGTTCTTCTGGTTCTGTCGTTCCGTTATTTAGACGCCAGATAAAGGAAGGCGGACCTGTAACGGTTACTCATCGAGATATCACGCGTTACTTTATGACGATTCCTGAGGCGGCTCAGCTTGTATTGCAAGCCGGATCGATGGGTGAGGGTGGTGATGTGTTTTTATTAGATATGGGAGAGCAAGTACGAATTTCAGATTTGGCTGAGAAACTCGTACACTTAATGGGTTTAGACGTTAAAGGTGAAAGTAACCCTGATGGCGATATTGAGATACATTATACCGGCTTACGTCCAGGGGAAAAATTATACGAAGAGCTTTTGATTGGTGATAGCCCATCTGCAACCTCTCACCCTAGAATAATGAAAGCGCGTGAGACTTCTTTACCCTGGGCTGATGTTGAGGCGATTTTAGGGAAAATTGATCAATATAGCTATTTGTTTGATTGCCAATCAGTACGTGATGTTTTGATTAATGCGCCGCTTGGGTATACGCCTTCAAGTGAAATTAATGATGCAGTATGGCTTCAGTCTCAGAGTGATTTTGTTGAAGAAAAGTCTACATTGTTAAAAAGCGAGGACCCCAAATCAAAAAGAGTTGTTGTGCCTATTTCTGAAGGGTCAAAAAAACTCGCTTAGAGTTCGTTAACAGGTTTAATAATGGGGGGGCGGTGCCTCTTCATTGTTTGTTTCAATGGTATCATTCTTCATATCACTCATACTTTGTTTTAGTAGACGATTGGCTGACCATAAATTCAGAATTTCTTTGTCTTGTCTCGTGACAATGTCATTAAGAGAATTAAGAAGGTCGTCTTGAAAGGCGAGCTTAATTTCTAACTCATTAATTTTGTCTTCTATCTGTATGTCATCACTCATTTTTATTTATCTTAAGTCAGATTCTTACTGAAAGTTGCCTATAGTATGCACTTTTATGACGGATATGTTTACTATAGAATGGGCAACATTATAAAAAATAAGTGTTCGTAGATTGCAATTTTATTGTCGGTCGACACAATGAATGGGGTTTCAAATAAGTATAATGGCAAAAGTTGCACTGATTACGGGTATTACTGGGCAAGATGGTTCTTATCTAGCTGAGTTTTTATTAACGAAAGGTTATGTGGTGCATGGCATCAAGCGTCGGTCCTCTTCTTTTAATACTGAGCGTGTCGATCATATCTACCAAGATCCGCATGAAACTAATCCTCAATTTTTTTTGCACTATGGAGATCTAACCGATACATCAAATCTAGTGCGCCTTATTAGTGAAATTCAGCCGGATGAAATTTATAACTTAGGCGCTCAAAGTCATGTTGCTGTGTCATTTGAGTCGCCTGAATATACGGCCGATGTTGATGCCATCGGGACCTTGCGTTTGCTTGAGGCGATTCGTTTTTTGAAACTAGAAAATAAAACACGCTTTTATCAAGCTTCGACGTCTGAGTTATACGGCTTAGTTCAAGAAATTCCTCAAACTGAAAAAACGCCTTTCCACCCTAGATCTCCTTATGCCGTCGCAAAAATGTATGCTTATTGGATTGCGGTTAATTATCGTGAAGCTTACGGCATGTATGCATGTAATGGGATTTTATTTAATCATGAGTCCCCACGGCGTGGAGAAACATTCGTTACGCGTAAAATTACTCGGGCACTTGCACGAATTTCACAAGGGCTTCAAGAGTGTTTGTATCTAGGGAATATAGATGCCTTAAGAGATTGGGGGCATGCAAAAGATTATGTTGAAATGCAGTGGTTAATGCTTCAGCAGGAGAAACCTGATGATTTTGTGATTGCTACAGGCGTGCAGTATAGCGTTCGCGATTTTGTAAATAAGTCGGCTGCATGTCTAGGTATAACTATTGAGTGGCGTGGTGAGGCTGAAAGTGAAGAAGGGTTTGTAAGTGCACAAACTTCTGGATTTGTAAAAAATGGCTTTGACTTGGTTGGTAAGCGTATTGTGGCAGTTGACCCGCGGTATTATCGGCCAGCAGAGGTTGAAACTTTATTAGGTGATCCAACTAAGGCGAAGACTGACCTTGGCTGGGAGCCAAAAATTACTTTAGATGAGTTGGTTAAAGAAATGATTGAGGTTGATTTAGAGATTGCTTGTCGTGATGCATTGATTCAACAGCATGGTTATCAGACTTTTTCACATAATGAGTCATAAATTGCAACACTTACATAATGGCGGTTGTGAGCTAAAATGAATTCTTTTGATACGGATAAAGAGGCAAAAATATTTATTGCTGGCCATAACGGCATGGTGGGTAGTGCGATCACTCGACTGTTAAAGCAACAGGGTTATCGTAAGTTTATAGAAGCAAGCCACAATGAGTTAGATTTAGTTAATCAGGCTCAGGTCCAAGCGTTTTTTGATAATAATCAACCCGATTATGTTTTTTTGGCAGCGGCAAAAGTTGGGGGGATACATGCAAATAATGAATACCCAGCAGATTTCATATACCAAAATTTAATGATTGAAAGTAATGTTATACATTCGGCTTATACAGCTAAAGTGAAGCGCCTCTTATTCTTGGGCAGCTCGTGTATCTACCCTAAGCTGGCATTACAGCCGATGGCTGAATCAGCATTGCTGACAGGTGAATTGGAACCAACAAATGAGCCGTATGCCTTGGCGAAAATTGCAGGAATTAAATTGTGTGAGTCTTATAATCGGCAACACCAGTGTGACTTTCGTTCGGTGATGCCTACTAATTTATATGGACCAGGAGATAATTTTCATCCAGAAAACAGTCATGTGATACCTGCAATGCTCAGGCGTTTTCATGAGGCTAAATTAACAGACTTATCATCTGTTGAGATATGGGGAACAGGTACGCCGAAACGAGAATTTCTATATGTTGATGATATGGCAGCAGCGAGTATTCATGTAATGGGATTAGATATTGATACATATAAAACTGAAACAAGTCCAATGCGAAGCCATATAAATGTTGGTACAGGGCAGGATGTAAGCATTAAGCAGCTAGCTGAGGCAATAAAAAATGTTGTGGGTTATCAAGGCGATATACATTTTAATGCTGATAAGCCTGACGGTGCACCGCGTAAATTACTGGATGTTACTGTACTTGGGCGTATGGGTTGGCAGGCGAGTATCGAATTGCATGCCGGTTTAGTGAAAGCTTATGAATGGTTTTTGGTTAACCAGTGTGATATCAGAGAAGCTTGAAATAATATTTTCAATATTATTGGTGGATATAAATAATAATTTCTTTTTTGAAAAGGTGAAAAATTTCAATGCAAAATATTATTCCGGTAGTAATGGCCGGTGGAAGTGGTACACGTTTATGGCCTTTGTCTCGAAAATTATTTCCTAAGCAGTTTTTGCCTTTGATGGGTGACAGCACAATGTTTCAGGACACGTTATCGCGATTGTCTTTAGATGCTAAGAATGGCTCGCCTACGTTTACTATTTTGAATTCCATTGTCGTTTGTAATGAAGAGCACCGTTTTATTGTTGCTGAACAATTACGTAAGGATGACAGAAAAGCCAAGTCTATAATTCTTGAACCTGTAGGTCGTAATACAGCGCCTGCTGTGGCACTCGCCGCATTAGATGCAATGGCAGAGGGCGAAGACCCATTATTACTTGTATTAGCTGCGGACCATGTGATTAAAGATTCGACTGCTTTTCATGCATCTATTTCGTCCGCAGCAGTTTTAGCAGAACAGGGTAAACTGGTAACTTTCGGCATTGTGCCTCGTAGTCCTGAGGTTGGCTATGGGTATATTAAAGCAGGAGACCTAGTGTCTGGTGCTGCATGTGTAGAGCAATTTGTAGAAAAACCCGATTTGGGTACAGCCAAAGAGTACTTAGCTTCGGGCAGTTACTACTGGAACAGTGGTATGTTTATGTTTAAAGCTTCTGTTTATTTGGCAGAGCTAGAAAAATACCAAAACGACATATTAAAGGCTGTGACTAAGTCATTTGAGGCTAAAGCGAAGGATCTTGATTTTACACGGGTTGGAGAGGTGGAATTTAAAGCCTGCCCAGATGACTCGATTGATTACGCGATAATGGAGAAGACGGATCTCGCGATGGTTGTACCTTTAGATGCTGGGTGGAGTGATGTAGGTTCTTGGTCTTCATTATGGGAAGAGTCGGAACAAGATTTAAAAGGAAATGTAAATCGCGGCGACGTGATTAGTCACGACTCGCATAATAATTTGTTTTTTAGTGATAATAAGTTGATTGCCGCAGTGGGGGTGGATAATCTTGTTATTGTAGATACGCAAGATGCGGTAATGGTTAGTTCAAAATCACGTGTACAGGAAGTAAAACAGATTGTTAAGTTGCTTAAAGAGCAAAAGCGTCCTGAAGCCACGATTCATCGAGAGGTTAGTCGCCCATGGGGAAGTTATGATTCGATTGATATTGGAGAGCGTTTTCAAGTAAAGCGTATTACAGTTAAGCCGAAGGCAAAGCTGTCTCTTCAGATGCATCATCATCGGGCAGAGCATTGGATTATTGTGTCGGGGTCGGCGCTGGTTACTATCGGCGATGAAACTAAACTAATGTCTGAAAACCAATCTACCTATATACCTATAGGTACTACGCACCGTCTTGAGAATCCTGGAGTTCTCCCTTTGGAAATGATAGAAGTGCAAAGTGGTAGCTATCTAGGTGAAGATGATATTGTCCGTTTTGAAGATACTTATGGTAGAGAATAAAAAATATTGCCTCTATATTGCTTTTGAAGCAAAAAAATGAGGTTGAATAGAAAATTGCCCTTTCTTGATATTCGTGGGACTCGTACTTTTTTTTAAATCTGTTATGATGCAGCGCTTGACTTTATCTTCATTCTTTTAGAGGTAAGATGGAAGTGATGTTCTGGCCATGTTAATCAGTTTTGATTTCTGCTGGGCTAGATTGAGTTCGTTTATTTTAAATATTAAGTTTTAACTGAGAATATGTTCATGTCTACACAAAGTTTATCTAAAAAATTATTAGTAAGTGCTATTGTTGCATTACCTTTTCCTTTTCTTTTAGTTGTGGTTTTAGGTCTTGCTTCAGCATTACCAGGAGATCTTGGTGTTACGGAGTTTTTATCCAATGCTCAAGGCCCCACCTTCTATGCTGTTAGTTGGTTTTTCTTTCTAGCGGCTTCAACTTTATCACTTATCTTTTCTGGTTCGTCAGCATCTAGTGCTGTAAGTGATGATCAAAATGAGTCTGATGAAGATGCTGGCCCTGAAGGCAGCGAGGGTGGAACGGTAAAATGGTTTAATGTTAATAAAGGCTTTGGCTTTATTACGACCGACGCTGGTGAAGATGTATTTGTTCACTTTCGTTCAATACGTGGCTATGGGCGCCGTTCATTGCGCCAAGGGCAAGCTGTACGGTTTGATCTGAGTGATGGTGAAAAAGGCATGCAGGCTGAAAATGTATCTGTTGCTAAATAAATAGATATATTAATAGAAGGCAAACACTGTTGCCGGTATTAAATTAAAAGGCTTATCCCCACTGGATAAGCCTTTTTTCGTTTCGGGACAGGCTTAACCACTGTTCGCTTTGTTCTTCCTCTTCTTCTTGCCAGCTATTTGCTGAGCACCTAACTTCTGTGTCATTGAATGCTAGAAAACTAACGGCACATTCTTCATCATTTGCCCAAGGTGTTTGGTCTGATTGAAACCAGATGCTAGTGTAGGTTTTGCCTGCAGCATTTGGGGTAAGCATTATGGTGATTTTTGGTGATGATCCAATACTGATATTAATGGGCTTGCCGCTGAAGCTTGGAAGTGAAATTGGTTCAAAGACACTAGACAGCCAATCTTGGATAGCTTTGAAACTAGTATCTTTTACGTAAATTTCAATATCAGGTTGTTTAAGTTGATCAGGCATAAGGTTAACGTTCTCTTTATCGATCCATAAAATATTGGAAGCGAGCGATTAATAATCGAATATAGCAATATAAGGCAAAAATACCGCTAGGGACACTTAAGATAAGTCCCGCTAATGCAAGTGCTTCTTGCTCTGCTGAAGGTGGTAGGAGTAAGTTAACATAAATAACGGTTCCTAACCCTAATAAAAATAGGCTTGCGCTAATTGTAAAGTGTTTGAAATAATGTGGCTGGTGATTTGTTTTTTTATTCGCTTTTATTGTCATTGCAGACCTTATGGTGCGCTGGTTCGGCGATAAATATCAAATTGGATGTCTAAGCTTACTTCTAGGTGTTCAAGTGCTGAGAGTGCTTGTTTTTTCTCTTGTGTTACGCGCCAATAGTGCGGAGTCATCGCTAGAAGTTGTTCAATCTCAATGTGGCTATTCAGCGTTATTTGCTGCTTCATGTTTACGGTTTTTATATGCTCTAAACGGCTTTCATTAGAAAGTTTTACTTCGGGTTTATCTGTTTTGACATCGTTGTATAGATGTTGACGAAGCTCAATTAAATGTTTTATGCCGGTATTTGCGCTAACTAATATAGCATCAGGTTTAAGAATTCTTGCTACTTCATGGGCATCGAAACGAAAGAATAAACAGCTGGCTAAGTCTTGTGAGGCTGAGGCGATTGGAATGTGAGCTGCGCTTGATACTATCCATTGTACGGTGTTATCACGTTTACATGCAGACTTGATTGCAGGGGTCGAGATGTCAATGCCGCATGTAGTAGTTGTATTTGAAAGCTTGCTGAAAGAGCGCTTTACTCGCTCGGTATAATATCCTTCGCCGCAACCTAAATCTGTATAGTTAATATGGTTTAGATGGTTGCAATACTCTTCTGCAAGGCAGTTGAGTTCGTTTGAAACTTTTTCATAATGGCCGCGATTTAAAAACTCTTTGCGGGCAAGTACCATTTCGGCCGTGTCGCCCGGATGCTTACTCTTTTTTAAGTGGCTTAAAAGTAAGTTTGTATAGCCTTGCTTCGATAAATCAAAGAGGTGGTTGTGTTCACATTGAAAACTTTTTTTGTTATCTGTTTTGCTTAATGCTGATGAGCAAACAGGGCAAATAAGACGTGGCATGATGCCCTCCTTGTTAATTTAAATAGTTAACTATGTTGTTAGGGGGCGAGTAATTCAACAAGCATTTTTTCGTAAATTGTCGATAAGTTATTCAAATCACTGATGCTCACACATTCATCTATTTGGTGAATGGTTGCATTGAGAGGACCAAGTTCTAGCACTTGTGCGCCTGTTGGCGCAATAAAGCGTCCGTCGGAGGTCCCTCCTGAAGTTGAGAGCTCTGTTTGAATACCTTTCACTGATTGAATTGCATTCACTGCAGCGTCTACAAGAGGGCCTGCTGAGGTTAAGAATGGTTGTCCGCTAAGGTTCCACTCAATATCATAATCAAATTGAAACTTATCCAGTATGACGTGTGTTCTTTCTTTTAGTTGTTCAGCCGTGACCTCGGTAGAGAAGCGGAAGTTAAAAAGAACTTCTTGTGTTCCAGGGATGACATTTGTAGCGCCCGTACCTGCTTGGATGTTAGTAATTTGAAAAGAGGTTGCAGGGAAAAATTCATTCCCTTTATCCCATTCTTGAGCACACAATTCGCTCAGTGCTGGTGTTGCGCTATGAATCGGGTTACTAGCGAGATGAGGGTATGCCACATGACCTTGTTTACCTTGAACAATCAAGCGCGCATTTAACGAGCCTCGTCTTCCATTTTTGATAACATCACCGAGTACGTTTGTGCTGGAGGGTTCGCCGACTAAGCACCAATCGATTTTTTCATTACGAGCTTCAAGCGTTTCGATTACTTTAACAGTGCCATTTTTGGCGGGGCCTTCTTCATCGCTGGTGATTAAGTAAGAAATTGAACCTTTATGGTTAGGGTGCTTCGCAATGAAGCGTTCACAGGCCGTTATAAAGGCTGCAAGGCTGCCTTTCATATCAGCGGTGCCTCTTCCGTGCAATATGTCGCCATCAATTACTGCATCAAAAGGAGGATGTGTCCAGTCTGTAAGAGGACCTGTTGGGACAACATCTGTGTGGCCTGCAAACGTAATTAAGGGGCTTTGTGTGCCCTTGCGTGCCCAAAGGTTGGTTACATCGTCAAAAATCATTGTCTCTGCCGCAAAGCCTAGTGGTGCTAAATGTTCCATTATCATTACTTGGCAATCTTTATCTTCAGGTGTAACAGAGGGTTGTTGAACCAAAGCTTGTGCTAACTTTAGGGTATTGGTTTTGCTGGCATCGGTCATTCAAGTAAATCTCTGTTGGTGGTAGAAAGCTAGAAAGGTATCTATTTGGCTATGTTGTACACACGATTTAATCGTATGCACAACATAAGCTATTACTAAAGCAAATATGAATATATAAGCATTTTAGCTTTATATATCTACATTAAACACTTAGTTGTTTGCATGTAGTGCTTCGTTTAATTCAATGGCCGTTTTGTTGGTTAAGCATTCAACTTGGCCATTACTTGAGTTTCTACGGAACAACAGGTCTGCTTGGTTTGCTAAGTCGCGAGCTTTTACTGTTTCTACTTTTTGGTTGTTTGAATCCATCATAACAACCTTTGTGCCTGCTGTGATGTACAAGCCAGATTCAACGGTGCACCGGTCTCCCAATGGTATACCAATGCCAGCATTAGCTCCGATAAGGCTGTTTTCACCTACGGCAATCACAATATTACCACCGCCAGATAACGTACCCATTGTAGAGCAGCCACCACCAAGGTCAGAACCTTTTCCGACCATAACGCCAGCAGAAATTCGGCCCTCTATCATTGAGGTGCCTTCGGTTCCAGCATTAAAGTTAACGAACCCTTCGTGCATAATTGTAGTGCCTGTGCCTATGTAAGCGCCTAAGCGAACGCGTGATGCGTCTGCAATACGTACACCGGATGGTACGACGTAATCGGTCATTTGAGGGAATTTGTCAACAGACTTAACTTCAATTATATCTCCGGCTAAGCGGGCTTGAAGCTGCTTCGCAGGTAGTTCATTTAAATCAATAGGGCCTTTGTTTGTCCAGGCAATATTTGGTAATAATCCGAATATTCCGTCTAAGTTGATGCCGTGTGGTTTTACGAGTCGATGAGAAAGCAAGTGAAGTTTTAAGTAAACTTCTGGCGTACTGGTTGCAGTAACATCGGTTTCTATGACGACTGCTACAACAGGGCGGTTGCTCGATTTTAATTGCTCAGAAAGCGCAGCAACTTCAGGTGCGATATTTGTAAGTTGAGCAAGTTTATCAAGCTGCTGGGTGTTTAATTCAATAGTAGAGTTTCCAGCCGCTAGCCCTAATGCTTCTTGAATGCTTGCAATAAAAGCTGCTTCAGGTTGGAAGTAGGGCGTTGGGTAATATACTTCTAACCATTCGCCCGCAGAGTTTTGTGTGCCGACGCCTAGGCCAAATGCAACTGTCATAATCAAATCCTAAAATTAAGTGTAAGTGTGGTTTAAAGTAATTAGTTATTTTGTAAAGATACTATTGCTTAAAAATCAAGCTATACGTTTCTTCTTTAAAGCCCAGGTGAAGATTGTCATCAACAAGTAAGGCAGGACGTTTAATTAAAGAAGTGTTCTCAAGCATTAATTGAATGGCTTTTTCATTATCAATATCTTTTTTTGATTCTTCTGGCAGTTTGCGCCAAGTTGTTCCTCGTTTATTTATGAGTTCATCCCACGGGGCTTTGCTTAGCCAAATTTCTAAGCTCGCCTGATCTATGTCAGATTTTTTATAATCATGAAAATCGAATGCTATGTTGTGTTCTTCAAGCCATATCATCGCTTTTTTCATGGTGTCGCAGTTCTTGATTCCGTAAATTTTTACAGTACTCATTTTAAACCTTCAACAAATATTTTGATACGCTTAGCGGCTTCTACGCAGTCTTCAACTGATGCAACAAGCGCCATTCTAACCCGATTTCCGCCAGGGTTAGTGCCATTGATTGTTCGAGAAAGGTAGCTGCCAGGGAGTACAGTTACATGCTGCTCTTCAAATAGCTTCTGTGCGAATAGCTCGTCTGATATGTCCGTTTTTGGCCAAAGATAAAAGCTAGCGTCCGTTTGTTCAATGTCTAATACTGGGCTAAGAATTTCCAGGACTTGTTTAAATTTATCTCTGTAAAGGGTTCGGTTTTCGATGACATGAGCTTCATCGCTCCAAGCGCTAATGCTCGCAATTTGGTGTTGTGTTGGCATTGCGCAACCATGGTAGGTTCGATATTTTAAATATTGAGCTAATACCTCTTTATCGCCTGCGACGAAGCCCGAGCGGAGTCCAGGTAAATTTGAGCGTTTTGATAGGCTATGAAAAACAACGCAGCGATTATAATCGTGGCGGTTTAATGCCGCACAAGCTTCTAATAAACCAACAGGGGGCGTGTCTTCGTCACAGTAAACTTCAGAATAGCATTCGTCTGAGGCAATGATGAAATCATGCTTGTCTGCTAATTGAATTAATGTTTTAAGCGTTTCTAGAGTGGTTACAGCACCAGTAGGATTGCCGGGAGAGCAAAGAAATAAAATTTGACAAGCTTTCCAGGTTTCTTGTTTGACGCTGCTGTAGTCAGGCATGAAATTATTGTCTTCTAAGCACGGCAGGAGCTCAAGTTCAGCACCAGCTAAATAAGCAGCCCCTTCATATATTTGATAAAAAGGATTTGGGCTAATAACTAGGGCGGGCTTTGTTCGATCAATAATGGCTTGAGTGAATGAGAATAGACCTTCTCGGGTTCCATTCACTGGTATTATTTGAGTTTCAGGGTCTAAGCCATTTACCTCTGTTGATGTGCATAAGCTAAAGCGTTTATTGGCCCAGTCAGCAATAGTTGTTCGTAACTCGGGAATGCCTTTTGTGCTTGGGTAGTTAGACAGTTTTTCAAGGCTGCCAATTAAAGAATCGATTACCAATTGAGGGGCTGCGTGTTTAGGCTCGCCAATAGATAAAGGAATGTGTTTAAGGTTTTTTGCGGGGGTTACTTTGCCCAAAAGCGCTTTCAGTTTTTCAAAAGGGTAGGGTTGAAGTTTATCTAAATCAGGGTTCATTTTTAAATCTCCACTTGCTCATCAAGTTGAGCGCAAATATCACTTTGAAGCGTCTCGCATAGCTCGGCTTCACTAATTGGTTGCCCATTTATATCACTGATAAAAAAGACATCTTCTACACGCTCACCTAAAGTTGATATTCGTGCGTTGACGAGTGATAGATTATGGTCTAATAATATTTGTCCAATGCGGGCGAGTAATCCTGGTCTATCAGGTGTAACGACTTCCATGATGGTGCGTTGATTTATCATGTCGTTGCTGAATGTGACTTCTGTAGGGAATGAAAAGTGTTTGAGTTGTCTTGGCGTACGACGCTGTATTATTTCAGGGTAATCATTCGGATCATCAAGCTCTTCTTTAAGACGTTGAAGTACATGTTCTTTTCGACTTGAATCGTTTGATAAGGGGAGGTTTTGAGCGTCAGTAATAATAAAGTTACTGAGGCTAAAGCGCCCGCCCGAAGCGCTAATTCGTGCGTTTAATACATTTAAATTTAATTGCTCTAGCACGGCTGTTGTTGCAGCAAATAAGTCATCCTTAGATTTTAAGTAAATCATGATGTGACTAAAGCCATCCCCGAGTTGAATGTTAGAGTCTCTAATAATAACTAAAGGTTCTGTTGAGTCGCCATGCATGAGGATGGCAGATGTCTGCCATGCGATATCGGCTGTAGAGTCTTGTAGGAAATATTCATCTTCAAGCGTGCTTAGTAATAATTCAACCTTATTTAATGCATAGCCTTGATCAATAAGGATGTTATTCACTTCTTGTTTTGTTGTACGAATCCAATCATTTCTATTTACTGGTTCGTCAATACCACGACGAATAGTTCGTCGGGTTTCAATGTAAAGTTGTTGTAGTAGGGAGGCGCGCCAACTATTCCATAGGTTGTGATTGGTTGCGGCAATATCGCAAACGGTCAAAATATAAAGATACTCAAGATGTGTGAGGCTAGGAATTTTTTCTGCAAATAGATGAATGATTTCAGGGTCGTCAATATCTTTTTTTTGTGCCGTCATGGACATTAAAAGATGGTTCTCGATAAGCCAAGAAATAAGGGTTGTGTCGCGTTCACTAAGGTGATGTCGGTCGCAGAATTCAAACGCATCTAAAGCGCCTAGCTCCGAATGGTCGCCGCCTCTACCTTTGGCTATATCATGAAATAATCCTGCTATATAAAGTACTTCTCTTTTTGGGATGTAGCGAAGGAGTCGTGACGCAAGCGGGAAGTCCTTTTTAGCTTGAGCGCACTCAAGATTCATAAAATTTTGAATTAAATGGATTGTGTGTGCATCGACGGTATAACAGTGAAATAGATCGTGCTGCATTTGGCCAATGATTTGCCCAAATGCAGGGATGTATCGGCCTAATACGTTGTACTTGAGCATTGAGTTTAATGTTTGGTGTAGTTTGTGCGGGGTTCTCAGTATTTCCATGAAAAGCGTTGTATTTGCTAGGTCATGCCTGAAACTATCATCAATTAAATATATATTCTCTCGAATAAGTCTTATGGTAGTTGCTTTGATACCTTTGGTGTGTGGGTTTTGTGCTTGAAGTAGAAAAATTTCGATTAAAGCGTAAGGAGAGCGTTCAAATACGTCGTTGTCTCTTGTTTCAATGTAGTTGTTATTTAATTGAAACCGCTTATTTAATGTCTGAATGGTTTGTTCTTGATTGGTGCTTAAGTAATAATCGTCAAAATATTGTAAAATCACATCGGCAAGTTCTGCTAAGCCAAGGACAGTGCGGTAGTAGTGCTGCATCATCTGCTCGACACCAAGCTTCTGTTCGTTGTCTTTAAAGTCTAGTAATTCAGAGAGTTTGCTTTGATGATCGAATAAAAGCCTGTTTTCGTTTCGGTCGGCAATCATTTGCAAACCATAACGCATGCGCCAAAGAAATTCCTCTCCCTGGTCTAACATGCTGAACTCTTCGTCTGTTAAAAAATGGTATCTAGAGCGGACATTAGGCGCGTCGGGACCAAAATGTCGCTTTGTGATCCAAGCAATAGTTTGAATATCTCTTAACGTGCCTGGTGATGATTTAAGGTTCGGTTCAAGGTTATATTCTGTGCCGCTATATTTTTTATGGCGTGCGCTTTGTTCTTTTCGCTTAGCTAAAAAATATGATTTTGATGTGTGTACTTCATCTGAATAAACGCGTGATGATACTGCTTTAAGCAAGCTTTTCGGACCCGAAATAGTACGTGTTTCAAGTAAGTTTGTGCAGATTGTGACGTCATCTTTCGCTGACTCGATGCACTCTTCAATTGTTCTGACGCTATGACCAATGTCTAGCTTTAAATCCCATAAAAGTGTGATAAAAGAAGAAAGAGCTTCGCCAAGCTTATCATCTATTTCAGTCTTAACTAATATCAGTAAATCAATGTCGGAATGAGGGTGAAGTTCGCCTCGGCCATAGCCACCTACTGCGATTAAACTTACATTCTCGTTAAAAGAAAAACGGGCCCAAAGGTTGGCTAAAAGTTGATCCATGAGCCATGACTTGATATGTATGAGGTCGCGTATGTTGACACCTCTGAAAAACATATCATCAAAAATTGACTTAGCTTCCTGCAAAATATTCTTTACATCGACAGCTGGGGTAGAGCTGTTTATAAGTGCCGAATTTAGTGCGTCAATATTGATGCTTGATACACTAAGGAATTCTTTTAATAATGTCATAGAGGCGTTGCTTACTGTCATAGACTAAAGGAAAAATTCCTTTTCTTCTTCTCGAAGCGTTAAAATTTCAACGCCATCAGAGGTTACTAGCAGGGTGTGTTCCCATTGGGCAGAAAGTTTGCGGTCTTTCGTAATTACGGTCCAGTCATCTGGGAGGAGTTTGCAGTGACGCTTGCCTTGATTAATCATCGGTTCAATTGTAAATGTCATCCCTTCTTTTAATGTTAGACCGGTCCCTGCTTTGCCATAGTGCATAACTTGTGGTTCTTCATGGAAAACTCGGCCAATACCATGTCCGCAATATTCTTGTACAACAGAGTAGTAGTTGCTTTCTGCGTGTTGCTGAATAATTTCGCCAATATCACCTAGGCGTGCGCCAGGTTTTACAAGTTTGATTGCCTTGTATAGGCACTCTTGCGTGATATTAACCAGTCGCTCAGTTGCAACGGCGGGTTTACCAACATAAAACATTTTGCTGGTGTCGCCATGAAAACCATCTTTAATAACAGTTATGTCAATATTGATCGTATCACCATTTTTTAAAATCTTTTTGTCGCTAGGGATACCGTGACAAATAACTTGGTTGACCGACGTACAGATAGATTTTGGGAAACCTTTATAATTAAGTGGTGCAGGGATAGCTTGTTGTTCATTAACGATATAATCATGGCAAATTCGATCTAGTTCGCCAGTTGAAATGCCAGGTTTTACGTGTTCGCCTATCATTTCAAGCACTTCAGCAGCTAATTTACCAGCAATGCGCATTTTCTTGATTTCATCAACTGACTTAATAGAAACTTTCATGGTGATTAATGGGGCCTTATCGTTATGAGTTTGGTGGTCTGTTATCTATAGGTCCAATATTCTACCTTGATCCGAACGTGAATAAAATTTTTTCTCATAAACAGGTTTGTTAAAGGTAAAGCTGAAGGTTTAGCTTGATGTATTTTGTCTCAAAAAAATGAGAATTTCTTGTTAAAAGGTGGTTTGTTATGGTATAAAGCGCTCGCTGAATTTCGAGTGGAATATTAAAAAATCATTATCTATAGACTCTAAGACAGAGCATAGTATTGATTTCTACTCGGTAACTTAAATCCACACACGTCTCGACACGTTATTCTGGGTGCTGGCTGAAGTCACTTTTAAGATTTTTTTAGGTGCTGATGTTTGGTTGAATAATGGGAGCGTGGAGGTCTAACCCTAAAATTTAAAGGAAAATATCATGGCAATAGTTTCAATGCGCGATCTGCTTAAAGCAGGTGTTCACTTCGGTCACCAAACTCGTTACTGGAACCCTAAAATGGGTAAGTACATATTTGGTTCTCGTAATAAAATTCATATAATTAACCTTGAGCAAACTGTTCCTGCTTTTAATGAGTCTCTAGAGATCGTTAAACGTTTGTCAGAGAATAAAAACAAGGTTCTTTTTGTTGGTACTAAGCGTGCAGCTAGTAAAACAATTCAAGACGAAGCAAGTCGTGCAGGTATGCCGTATGTTAATCATCGTTGGTTAGGTGGCATGTTGACGAACTATAAAACAATTCGTCAGAGCATTCGTCGTTATCGTGATCTTGAAGTACAGAGCAAAGATGGAACTTTTGAAAAAATCACTAAGAAAGAAACATTAATGCTGACGCGTGAAATGAACAAGTTAGAGCGTAGTATTGGTGGTATCAAGGATATGGGTGGTTTACCTGACGCTTTATTCGTGATTGATGTTGATCATGAGCGTATAGCGATTAAAGAAGCGAATAAGCTTGGTATTCCAGTTATCGGTATTGTTGATACAAACAGTAACCCAGACGGCGTAGATTACGTGATTCCTGGAAACGATGATGCCATTCGTGCAATTCAAATATACGCTTCAGCATTTGCTGATGCAGTGCTTGAAGGCTCGTCAAAAGGTAAGAATGAGTACGTGGAAGTTGCAGAAAAAGCTGAAACTGAAGCTAAAGCAGAAACTGCAGACGTTGCAGAAGAGAAAAAAGCGGCTGAATAACTGCTTGGTTTGAGTTTGCTGGAATTGTTTTTCGGTAAACTTGAGTTTTGTCTGTTTTAGAGGCGAAAATTTTTTAGAAAAGGGGGTGACCCCTTTTTTTGTAAAACTATATTGAATTTTGAGGGTTGGACATGGCTACTATTAGCGCCAAACTTGTTAAAGAGCTCCGTGACCGTACTGGTCTAGGAATGATGGAATGTAAGAAAGCTTTAAGAGAAACAGACGGTGACGTCGACAAAGCAATTGAAGAAATGCGCAAAAAAAGTGGCATGAAGGCGGCTAAGAAAGCCGGTCGTATTGCTGCTGAAGGCCTTGTTGCGACAAAGATTTCAGATGATGGTAGTTTTGGTGCGTTAGTTGAAGTAAATAGTGAAACTGATTTCGCAGCAAGAGATGAAAATTTAGCATTGTTTGTTGAAAAAGTAGTTGCTAAATCGTTTGAATCTAAAGAAACAGATGTTGCTAAGTTAATGGAAGGTGATCTAGAAGTCGCTCGTGGCGAGTTGGTTCAAAAGATCGGTGAAAATATTAGCGTTCGACGAATTGTTCAGTTGAGTGATAAAGTTGTTGGTCAATATGTTCACGGTAACAAGCGTATCGGTGTGTTGGTTGCGCTAAACGGAGGCGATGCTGAGTTAGCTAAAGATATCGCAATGCATATAGCGGCGGTTAACCCTCAGTATATTCAGCAATCTGATGTGCCAGAAGAAGTTATCCAAAAAGAAAAAGATATCTTTACTGCGCAGGCAGCTGAAAGTGGTAAGCCACCTGAAATTATTGAGAAAATGATTGGTGGTCGAATCAATAAGTTCTTGGCCGAAATTAGTTTGCTAGATCAGCCTTTCGTAAAAAATCCAGATGTTAAAATTGGTGCTTTAGCGAAAAATGCAGGTGCGGAAGTTGTTGCAATGATTCGATTTGAAGTTGGTGAAGGTATCGATAAAGAAGAGGTAGATTTTGCTACTGAAGTTGCTGCGCAACTGAAGGCTTAAACTTGGTCTTTGCCTGTTTGTGAATTAAGGGTGCTAAGCTTTACTTTTTGAGTAGGAGCTTAGATTAAAACCCTGATACAATTCATACCTGTGCCGCATAAGGAATGTTATAAATATTTCATTATGCGGCATATTTGTATCTGGCGTTATGCCAATCTGCTTTTATTCTAAGTATTAGCAGGCTACTTTTAAATTACTCTATAAGTCAGCGAGAAAAACATGCCTATAAATCTGCAGCCAAGATATAAAAGAATTCTACTCAAATTAAGTGGTGAAGCACTGATGGGTGAGGGGGAGTTTGGTATTGATCCTAAAGTGCTTGATAGAATGGCGCTTGAAGTCGGTCAGCTGATTGGCATTGGAGTACAGGTTGGCTTAGTTGTAGGTGGTGGGAATTTATTTCGTGGTGCTGAGCTGAGCGCAGCTGGAATGGATCGAGTAACGGGTGATCATATGGGGATGCTAGCAACGGTGATGAATGCCTTAGCTTTGCGTGATGCATTAGAGCGTTCAAATATCTCCACGCGTGTTATGTCTGCTATTCCTATGAGCGGTGTGGTTGAGCATTATGATCGACGTAAAGCCATTCGTCATTTAAAGGGTGGTGAAGTGGTTATTTTTAGTGCGGGTACTGGTAATCCTTTTTTTACAACAGATTCTGCAGCTTGCCTGCGTGGAATTGAAATTGATGCTGACTTGGTTTTAAAAGCAACGAAAGTTGACGGCGTTTATGATTCTGATCCTATGAAAAATCCAGATGCTGTTAAGTATGATCGCTTGAGTTTTGACGAAGCATTAGATAAAAAGCTTGGCGTGATGGATTTGACGGCAATTTGTTTGTGTCGTGATCATGATATGCCTGTTCGTGTATTTAATATGAACCAGGCTGGAGTGCTTGCTAAGATAATGGTAGGTGAGCAAGAAGGTACATTAATTGAGCCGTTGGCTGAAGAATAATTTTATAGCGATGGTTTGGTGAGTTGATTTTTAGGCCGGACCTGGATGAATTTGAGGGGAATAATGTGTTAGAAGAAATTAAAGAAGATGCTGAACAACGTATGAAAAAAAGCATTGAAGCTTTAGGTGTTGCATTTGCAAAGATTCGAACTGGCCGTGCTCATCCTAGTATATTGGATAGTGTTACGATCTCATACTACGGTGTTGATACACCGCTAAAACAGGCGGCTAATATCTCTGTTGAGGATGGTAGAACATTAGCTATTTCAGTGTGGGAAAAGCCAATGGTTCCCGTTGTTGAAAAAGCTATCCTTTCGGCTAACCTAGGCTTGAACCCTTCAACATCAGGGGATCTGATTCGAGTGCCCATGCCTGCTTTAACAGAGGAAACACGAAAGGATATGGTGAAGCTGGCTAAGTCGGACTCCGAGAATGCTCGTGTATCAATTCGAAATATTCGTCGAGACGCAAACTCTGATATTAAAGAGTTGTTGAAAGAGAAAGAAATATCAGAAGATGATGAGAAACGTGCAGCTGATAAGATTCAAAAGTTGACTGACAGTTATGTGGCAGAAATAGAAAAACTATTAAAGGCTAAAGAAGCAGACTTAATGGAAGTGTAATTTTAAATGGGGCTATTTTAGCCCTTTTTATCTCTCTTAATGATTAGAATGGTAATGGATGGCACTTTGAGCGCAAGTATTCCTTTAGATTCAAGTAATCAGGCAAAGCATGTTGCCATTATTATGGATGGTAATAATCGTTGGGCGAAGCAACGAAATCAACTCGGTGTTTCAGGTCACAAAGCTGGTGTAGCGTCTGTACGAGCAGTGGTTAAAACTTGCGCAGAGCAAGGTGTTGAAGTACTTACTTTGTTTGCCTTTAGTAGCGAAAATTGGCGAAGACCTGAAGATGAAGTCAGTGCGCTAATGAAACTGTTTTTGTTTGCGCTACAGCGAGAAGTCAAAAAGTTACATAAGAATAATATCAGTTTAAAAATTATTGGTGATCGTCTAAAATTTAGTGCTCAACTGCAGGAATACATGCAGAAAGCGGAGATATTAACCGCTGGTAATACCGGGATGACACTGGTGATTGCAGCCAATTATGGGGGGCATTGGGACATTGTCCAGGCCACTCAAAAAATTGCGGAACAAGTGAAGGCTGGATTTTTGGAACCAAAAGATATCACAGAAGATCTGGTGCAATCGTTTTTGTGTTTGGGTGATCAGCCAATGCCTGATTTGTTGATTAGAACGGCTGGTGAGCAGAGGATAAGCAACTTTATGCTTTGGCAGTTAGCCTATACTGAGTTCTATTTTTCAGAGTTGTATTGGCCAGATTTTAAAGAAACTCAAATGTTATCAGCGCTTGAGGCCTATGGGTCAAGAAAGCGGCGATTCGGGCAGACTGACGATCAACTCTCTAATAAATTAACAAATAAATAATTTGTAGGAATATTTGTGCTTAAGCAACGACTTATAACTGGTTTAATTCTCGCACCTATTGTTTTATGTGGCGTATTTCTCTTAGAGCAAGCTTACTTTGCTTTATTTTTTGGGTTCGTAATTGCTTTGGCTGGTTGGGAGTGGGCTAACCTCTCTTCTTATACTGCTCAGGCTCAGCGTATTTCCTATGCAATAATTCTGTGTGGTTTACTTTATCTGGTATCCACTTTTTCAATTGAATGGGTGTTGTTATTTTCTGTGATCTGGTGGCTTATTGCTACATTATTTGTTTTGTCTTTTCCTGATACGAAAGGCATTTGGTCGGCCAAGCCTGTGCGTTGTTTAATTGGTGTTATTGTTTTGCTTCCGATGTGGAGTGCACTGGTATTCATTCGAGAAGTCGATTTAAAACATGCGCCTGAATGGGGTGGGTTGTGGATAATTCTGTACATGTTATTAATGGTTTGGGCAGCTGATGTTGGAGCGTATTTCTCTGGAAAGACTTGGGGGGATACAAAGTTGGCACCAAAAGTATCGCCAGGTAAGTCGTGGGCAGGTGCATGGGGTGGGATTGTGTCGACGGTAATATTGGCGATCGTTGCAGCTTATCTATTAGAGCTATCAAGTGTATTAACGATTCAATTAATTGTGATTACTATCATAACTGCTGTGATTTCTATTATTGGTGATTTAACCGAAAGTATGTTCAAGCGTCAGCGCGGAATAAAAGATAGTAGTCAACTGCTGCCCGGTCATGGTGGAGTTTTAGACCGTATTGATAGCTTGGCAGCTGCTGTGCCGGTATTTGTGTTTTTGTTGCTTGTGTTAGGTTGGGTGGCCTAGCGCGTGAGTATCAAAAATGTATGTATTCTCGGTGCAACAGGTTCCATTGGTTTAAATACCCTTGATGTGATTTCTCAGCATCCCGATCGTTATCGGGCTTTTGCATTGACGGCTAATCAGAACCATGTAGATATGTTGATGCTTTGCGAGAAGTACCAACCACAATTTGCAGTGATGGTGGATGAGATTTCTGCAGAGATCCTTTCCTCAGCGCTTCGTCAGAAAGGGCGTGATATTACAGTATTGTCTGGAGTTAAAGCTTTAGAAGAAATGGCGAGCCATAAAGATGTAGATATCGTGATGGCTGCCATTGTTGGCGCTGCAGGGCTTAAGCCAAATTTAGCAGCAGCTGCTAAAGGAAAAAAGGTTCTGCTGGCGAATAAAGAGTCGCTTGTCATGTCGGGGCAGTTGTTTATGTCGTGCGTGAAAGAATCCTCTGCTGAGCTATTGCCTATTGATAGTGAGCATAATGCAATTTTTCAATGTTTGCCCCAAGGCTATGTCTGCGGTGAATCAATTGGGGCTTCAGTTAATCGTATTTTATTGACTGCTTCAGGCGGCCCGTTCAGAACATGGTCAGTGGATAATCTTAAGGCGGTCACTCCTAAGCAAGCTTGCGCTCACCCTAATTGGTCGATGGGGAAGAAGATCTCTGTAGATTCTGCGTCGCTTATGAATAAAGGGCTTGAGCTAATAGAGGCTTGTTGGTTGTTTGATGTTCCTCCATCAAAAATTGACGTTCATATTCACCCTGAAAGTATAATTCATTCAATGGTTGAATATGTTGATGGTTCAGTACTTTCTCAGATGGGGAATCCTGATATGCGAACGCCAATAGCGTATGGCCTTGCTTGGCCTGAGCGTATTGCCGCAGGAGTGTCTTCATTAGATTTATTTAAAGTTGGACAATTAAATTTTGAACGTCCTGATATTAAGCGATTTCCATGTTTGCAGCTCGCAAAGGATGCTTTTAATTCAGGGGGCACAGCTTGTGCGAGTTTAAATGCTGCAAATGAGGTCGCCGTTGCGTCCTTTCTAAAAGGTAATACCCCGTTCACTGCAATCCCTGATATTATACGCCGTGTTTTAGAAACAGTGTCTGTAAATGACGTTGATTCTGTTGAACGTGTTTTAAGTGCAGACCTTGAAGCGCGTCAGGTTGCTGAAGAAATTATATTATCGATATAAGTAACGCGTAAATAATACATAAGAGTTTAGAGACGTAATGGGCGTAATACAGTCAGTTTTATCATTGCTATTAACTTTAGGAATACTTGTAACCATACATGAGTTTGGTCATTTTTGGGTTGCTCGTCGTTGTGGCGTTAAAGTACTTCGTTTCTCTGTAGGTTTTGGTAAGCCCATCTTATCTTGGTGTGATAAATCGGGCACAGAGTTTGTGTTAGCGCTGATTCCTCTTGGTGGCTATGTCAAAATGTTGGATGAGCGTGAGGCACCGGTAGAAGAAAGTTTAAAGCCTTTTGCATTTAATCGGAAAAAAGTTTCTCAGCGAATTGCCATTGTTGCTGCTGGGCCAATTGCCAACTTTATCTTTGCTATTTTTGCCTACTGGTTAATGTTTATATCAGGCTTCAATGTATTAATACCAAATATCGGATCAGTAGATATTGATTCGATTGCAGCTAAGGCAGGTTTAACATCTGGTTATGAAATTACTGCTGTAGATGGTCAAGAAACGTCTGGTTGGCGTTCTGTTAGTATGGCGCTTATTAATCGAATTGGTGATACAGGTTCGATTAATATTGACGCGAGCAGAGCTGAGTCTAACGAAATATCTAAAATAGCCCCACCTTTCCAAGAATCAAAAGTAAGTAGCTCTGTTACAAAGAATTTTTCTTTACCCATTGAAAAATGGCTTGTTAATAGTGAACCTTCTAAATTATTAAGTAGTTTGGGAATACGACCTCTTAGACCTATTGTACCTGCTGTAATGGGGGAGGTACAAAAAGATAGTCCGGCAGAACAGGGCGGATTATTATCAGGCGATCACATAACACGAGTTAATGATCGTAAAATTAACGCATGGAGCGATTTTGTAGAGGTTGTGCAGGCTTCACCTGAAAAAGAAATACAAGTAGACCTTATTCGTGAAAACTTAAATCAACAAAAACGTGAGATACGCTTAACTTTAAAGCCAGGTATTCATCAGGATGAATTGGGTAATACCTATGGACGTCTTGGTGTTGGTGCAAAACCATTTAAATTTCCAAGAGAAATGATTCGTGAAGTAAGTTATGGTCCTTTTTCTGCACTTTCTTATGCTGCAGCTCAAACTTGGGCTGATACTAAAATGAGTCTGAATGCTATAAAGAAAATGGTTCAAGGTCTTATATCATTAGAAAATTTAAGTGGTCCGATTACAATTGCACAAGTGGCAAGTGATTCTATTAGTTCTGGTATAGAAGAATTTTTACGCTTTTTAGCATTATTAAGTATTAGTTTAGGGATATTAAACTTATTACCTATTCCTGTGCTCGATGGCGGGCATCTTTTATACTATGCATTTGAAGGTATTAGAGGTAAACCTTTGTCTGATAAGTGGCAAACGTTTGGTTTGAAAATTGGGGTTTCGTTTATTCTTATGCTAATGACCGTCGCATTTTATAACGATGTAATGAGATTATTGTAATAGTATGTGCCGAAATTTTATGACACATAATCGCATCGCTGCTGTATGTTTTAGGAAACTTTTTGTTAATGTTTAAATGTTTAAAATTATGTGTTCGCTTTTACTTTTTTGTATTAATTGTTCTAAGTGCACCAATGATCGCTGCCGCGAATGAGTTCGTCGTTGCTGATATCCGGGTTGATGGTTTAAAGCGTGTATCTGCAGGTACTATATTCAGTGAATTTCCTATTACTGTTGGTGAAACTCTAACCGAGGGTCGTTTAGTCGAAGCGACTAAATCACTTTTTAAAACAGGCCTGTTTACTGATATTGCCCTATCTAAAGAAGATCATGATCTGGTTATTTCGGTTGTAGAGCGCCCCGCTATTAGTGATATTGAAATAGAAGGCAATAAAGATATATCGGAAGAAGACTTATTAGAGGGCTTAAAAACTGCTGGTATGTCTGTTGGTAAGGTATTTAAACGTGTCACACTTGAGCGATTAGAGTTGGAAATATTACGTTCATACGTGACTCAGGGTCGTTATAGTGCTTCTGTTGAAGCTGAAGTGGTTGAGCTACCTAGGAATAGAGTCTCAATAAAATTAAGTATAGATGAAGGTGAAGTGGCGAGCATCTTACATATAAATGTTGTTGGTAATGAAGCCTATTCAGATGAAGAAATTATTGAGTTAATGGAACTCAAAATGCCAAGTCTTTGGTCTAGCTTTACCAGCGACGATAAGTACTCTAAAGAAAAGTTGAGTGGTGACTTAGAACGAATAAGGTCTTTTTATCTTGATAGCGGTTATATAAAGTTTACGATTGAATCGACTCAAGTATCGATATCACCTTTTAAAGAAGATGTGTTTATAACAGTTAATGTATCTGAAGGGCCGCTCTTTACCGTTAAATCTTTTGACTTGAAAGGCGACTTGATTCTGGAAAAAGATATACTCGAGAAATTAGTGTTAATTAAACCTGGTGATGTTTTTTCTAGAAAGAAATTAACCTTAAGTTCTGACTATATATCAAGAGCGCTTGGCTCAGAGGGGTACACGTATGCGAATGTCAATGCGATTCCTGAAACCCATGAGGATAATTCGGCGTCGATTACTTTCTTTGTCGACCCAGGGAAGCGTAACTACGTTAGACGAATAAATTTTAGAGGCAATACCAATACACGTGATGAAGTGTTGCGACAAGAAATTATTCAGATGGAGGGGGCTTCAGCATCAACAGATTTAATTGAAGGCTCAAAGACACGGCTAGAACGTTTAGGTTTTTTTAGTAATGTCACGATTGATACGCCTTCAGTTCCCGGTGTGAATGACCAAATAGATGTTAACTACCATGTTGAGGAGCAGTCATCGGGTAATTTGTCTGCTAGTTTAGGCTTTTCTCAAGGAAGCGGGTTTACCCTAGGGTTAAGTGTTTCAGAAAATAACTTTTTTGGATCTGGTAAACGGGTTTCATTTGGCATTAATACTAACGATACAGTTAAGTCTGCCAATTTTTCATATTTAAATCCTTACTACACTGTCGATGGCGTGAGTCGTGGGTTTAGTGTGTTTGCACGAAAAACCGATTTTGACGAAGGGGGTTCTTCAGATTATTCATTGGATGCATCAGGCGCTTCTGTGACCTTTGGTTATCCTATTAATAATATATCTCGTTTAACTTTTGGCTTCGGTTACACTTACAGTGAAGTTAGCTTAGGTGTCGGACAGCCACTAGAAATTAAAAACTTTTTTGATGAAAATGGTACTAAGTTTGATACGTATCCTACATCGATTACTTGGTCTAGAAGTACTTTGAATAGAGGGTCATATCCTACAAAGGGTTGGCGCCAAAATTTAACATTAGAAGTAACGGCTCCATTTAGTGATCTATCTTTTTACAAAACTAGCTACCGCTCAAATACTTATTTTCCTATAGATAGTGAGCATAGGTTTGTTTTTCGGGTTCGAAATGAGTTAGCTTGGGGGCATTCTTATGGTGATACGAGCGAGCTACCTTTCTATGAACACTATTTTTCTGGTGGAATAGGGTCTGTACGAGGGTTTGAAAGTAATTCTTTAGGTTTAAAGTCGTCGCCTAACGAGGGGGACGGATTTGCAGACTCTCCTGATCCATTTGGTGGTGATCTACTGGTAGAAAATAGTGCCGAATTAATCTTCCCTATCCCGTTTATAAAAGACCAGCGCTCAATGAGGCTTGCATATTTTGTTGATAGCGGAAATGTTTTCGATACAAAGCGAGGCTTTGACTTTGATCCACGAGAACTCAGGGTTTCAACAGGCATCAGTTTGCAATGGATAACATTTATTGGGCCTTTAGGGTTTAGTTTTGGTAAAGCAATCAACGATATTCGAAGTGATGAAACTGAGTTTTTCCAGTTTACGCTTGGGCAATCATTTTAATAAACTCGAGAATTTAAAATTCTGCATGCAATAACGATATTAATAAACAAACATCTAAAGAGATCTTAGGAGGTCTATAATGAAATTTTTTACGGCTATCACCTTAATAAGTATTATGTCTGTTTCTGCGCTTGCTTCAGCTGAAACAAAAATTGGATTGGTTGATATGAGAACCGCTCTTTTTTCATCAAACGCAGCGAAAAAATTTACTGAAACTATGGTAAGTCAGTATAAACAACAAGATTTAGAAGTTCGTGCTGTCGGTGAGGACGGTCAAAAACTCGAGTTACGTTTAAAAAATGATGCGGCGATCATGAGCGATAGTGAACGTAATAAAATGGCATCTGACTTGGAAACAAAAATTCAAGAGTATAAGTATCTGAAAGGAAAGCTAGACAAAGCTTTAGCTGAGAAGCGTCAAGAATTTTTAGCTGAATCCAAGCCTCGTATTGATTTGGTTGTAAATGAAATTGTTACTGAAGAAGGTTTAGATTTATTATTGCCTCGTGAAGCTGTTTTGTTTGCATCTGAAAAGATGGACTACACAGCTAAAATGGTCGAAAAGCTTGATAAGATAAAATAGTTTTTAGTTCTTTATAGATTTTCTACAGAGTTAGTGATTAATGATGGATAAGGTGTTTTCTTTAAAAGAGCTAGCCGAAAAAGTAGGTGGACTCGTAATCGGTGATGAAAGTCAAATTATCACTGGAATAGCGACGCTGCAGTCGGCTGATGTAACGCAGATAAGTTTTCTGGCGAATCCTGCTTATGAAAAATATTTATCAGATACAAATGCTGCTGCTGTTATTTTAACAGAAGAAATGGCTTCAAATACCTCTGGAAATATACTTGTTCATGAACAGCCTTATCTTGCATATGCTACTTTGAGTAATTTGTGGGATGAGTTCTCGTGTGAGTCTTTATCATTAAGTGTCGCTGATAATAAACGTACAAATATTCATGACTCCGCAACGGTCCATGAGAGTGCTAAGATTTCTGCGGGTGTGACTATAAATGCAGGGGCTGTGATTCACTCCGGCGTAGTGATAGGCGAAGGCTCAATAGTCGGGTCTAACTGTGTTATAGGGGTTGATAGCATTATAGGTAAAGGTACGCTTATTCATGCAAGCGTCACAATATATCATGGTGTAACTGTTGGTGATGCTTGTATCCTGCATAGTGGAGTCGTAATTGGTTCTGATGGATTCGGATTTGCACCTTACCAGGGTAAATGGGAAAAAATCGCCCAACTAGGTGGTGTTCTCATCGGTAATCATGTGGAAATAGGTGCTAATACGGCCATTGATCGAGGGGCGCTGGACAATACCGTGATTAAAAATGGCGTAAAACTCGATAATCAAATCCAAATTGCTCACAATGTGCTGGTTGGAGAAAATACGGCGATTGCGGCCTGTAGTGCAATTGCTGGAAGTACTACTATCGGAAAGAATTGTGTGATTGGCGGTGCAAGTGGTATTTCGGGCCATTTGACTATTACTGATAATGTACATATCACGGCAATGACGATGGTGATCAAAAGTCTCAAAGAACCTGGGGTGTATTCCTCGGGTACTGGCGTTCAGCCTAATGCTAAGTGGCGAAAAAGTATCGCTAGGCTTAGACAGCTTGATAAAATGGCCGCTCGAATTAAAGCTTTAGAGAAGGCGATTAATACATAGAGCAAACGCTCTTGTTATATATTTAATTTTGCGCGAATTACTCATTTACTAAGTTTAAATTTCGTGTTGAGGTATTTTTTATGATGGATATAAATGAAATCCAAACCTTCTTACCGCATCGTTATCCCTTTCTTTTCGTAGATCGTGTTACGGAGGTTGAATCTGGTGTACTGATTCGAGGCTTTAAGAATGTCTCATTTAATGAATCTTTTTTTGAAGGTCACTTTCCTGGAATGCCAATTATGCCGGGCGTTCTTGTTCTAGAGGCTTTGGCTCAAATTTCAGGAATATTAGGGTTTGTAACAACAAATAAAAAGCCGAGTGATGAGCTTGTGCATTATTTTGCTGGTTCTAATAAAGTTAGATTCAAACGTCCAATTGTTCCTGGTGACCAGATTGTCTTAGAGTCAAAACTGATTGCAGCAAAACATAATATCTGGAAGTTTGATTGTAGGGCTTTAGTTGATAATGAGCTAGCGTGCACGGCTGAGATAATGACTGCCGAGAGGGAACGATAAATGAGTATTCACCCTCAAGCAATAATAGATCCCTCAGCGAAATTAGGTGAAAACGTAGAAATTGGTCCTTGGACATTAATTGGTCCTGATGTTGAAATTGGCGATGGCACAAAAATTATGTCGCATGTTGTAATTAAGGGGCCAACAAAGATAGGAAAAAATAATCAAATTTTTCAATTTTCTAGTGTGGGAGAAGATTGTCAGGATAAGAAATTTGCTGGCGAGCCTACTCGTTTGGAAATTGGTGATAATAATATCATTCGTGAAAGTTGCACGATTCACCGTGGTACAACGCAAGATCAGGGTGTAACTAAGATTGGTAATGGTAATTTGTTTATGGCTTATGTGCATGTCGCGCATGATTGTGTTATTGGAAATGATTCGATTTTCGCAAACGGTACAACCCTTGCTGGGCATGTCCATATTGCTGACAACGTTATTCTAGGGGGTGGCACAATGGTCCACCAGTTCTGTAAGATTGGTTTACATAGCATGAGTGCAGGAGGGAGTATCGTTCTACGTGACATACCTGCGTATGTGATGGCTAGTGGGCAATCGGCATCTGCTCATGGTTTAAATACAGAAGGCCTTAAGCGAAAGGGCTATAGTTCTGAGCTTATTTTAACTTTAAAGCGTGCCTACAAGGTAGTTTACCGCAAAGGTTTAAAGTTAAGTGAAGCATTAGAAGAATTGTCAGATATTGCTTCTGAAACACCAGAAGTAGCGATCTTTACAGATAGCATTAAAAACTCTAACCGTGGCATCATTCGTTAATGGTTACTCAGTCAAACAGTCATAAAACTCCTGCAGGTAATTCAATTTTAGATAATACAGCTTCTAGCAATGATGCGAAGGTCGTCTCTAATAGACCGATTAAAGTAGGAATTGTTGCAGGCGAAGTATCTGGTGATATTCTTGGTGCTGGATTAATTGAATCAATTCGTAGACGTTATCCGAATGCTCATTTTGAGGGTATTGGTGGTGAGTTAATGATTGAGCAGGGCTTTAAAAGTCATGTTCCAATGGAGCGTCTTTCTGTTATGGGGCTTGTGGAAGTTCTTGGCCGAATTTTTGAACTAATCGGAATTAGACGGCGTATTAAACACTACTTCTTGAAAAACCGCCCTGATATATTTATCGGTATTGATGCGCCAGATTTTAATCTTGGTCTCGAACTTGCGTTACGTAAAAGAGGCGTGAAAACAGGGCATTATGTCAGCCCTTCTGTATGGGCTTGGCGTCAGCGCCGTGTTTTTAAAATTGCCCGAGCGGTTGATTTAATGTTGACGCTATTTCCTTTTGAAGCAAAGTTCTATAAAGCGCATCAGATAGCGGTTCGTTTTGTTGGTCATCCCTTGGCTGATCTAATTCCTATTTCTCCTGATAAGAAGGTTGCAAGAAAATCGTTAGGGCTGGACGAAAATTGCCAGTTAGTCGCTTTACTTCCAGGTAGTCGTGCAGGTGAAATTTCTTATATAGGTGAAAGCTTTATAGAAACAGCGCGCTGGCTCTATGAAAAAAATTCTAATTTGCAGTTTATAATTCCTTACGTGAATGACCAGCGACGCGAGCAAATACAGGGAATTATTTCAGAGCTTGGGTGTAACTTACCTATCAAACTTATAAATGGTAAGTCTAGAGAGGCGATGGCTGCTAGTGATGTTGTTGTTCTTGCTTCGGGGACAGCCACACTTGAGGCAATGTTGCTAAAGCGGCCTATGGTGGTTGCTTATCGAGTTTCTTCGATTACTCATTATTTAATGAAACGCTTATTAAAAGTGCCTTATATATCATTACCTAATTTGCTGGCGGGTAAGGAATTAGTGCCTGAGTTACTTCAGGACCAAGCGCAGCCAGAACTTATTGGGCAGAAGGTGTTAGATCGTTTGAATACTAATGAAGGTGTTCAAATAAAAGAATCATTTACAGACTTACACTTACAGCTAAAGTTAAATGCGAGTGAGCAAGCAGCCGATGCTGTTTCGGAGCTTTTAGAGCAGTCAAAAAAAAGTCTGTAAATATAGGTGTATGTTAAGTGATTATTGAAGAACCTTTTATTTGTAAATATGATGGTGTTTTATTAGCTGGTACTGATGAAGTGGGACGAGGACCATTAGCTGGTCCTGTTGTTGCTGCAGCGGTTATTCTTGATCCTGATAAACCAATCATAGGCTTGGCTGACTCTAAAAAACTCTCAGAGAAAAAGCGAGAATCTTTATTTGAAGAAATCAAAGAAAAGTCGCTTGTTTGGTCGATTGCGCGTGCAAGCGTTGAAGAAATAGATCAAATTAATATTTTACATGCTTCATTACTTGCTATGAAGCGCGCAATTGAGCAGCTTTCGGTTTCACCTGAATATGTGCTTGTTGATGGTAATCGTTGCCCTAAAATAACAATACCTTGTGAGCCTGTTGTAAGAGGGGATTCGAGAGTTGCGTGTATTAGTGCTGCTTCTATTTTGGCAAAAGTAAGTCGTGACCGTGAGATGGTCGCATTAGATGAAGTTTACCCAGGCTATGGTCTGGCGAAGCATAAGGGGTATCCGACTAAGTTTCATTTAGAGGCATTAAAGGCTCTTGGGGTTAATGAGTTGTATCGTAAGTCATTCAAGCCGGTTGCTTCATTGTTATAGTTACTCTTAGATAGTTATATGTATTTATGTTTGTAGGGATTACGAGCATAAAATAAATCAATAATATTTAGTGTTGCATTGTTTTTATAAGCATTGCTAGATCGTTATACGAAACATGGATGTGATAATGTTCACAATATTTTTGTTCTACTCGTCACAAATTCTTGATGACGTCAAAAAACTGTCGCCAAAGCAGTCAAAACTAGCGAGTATTTCCGACTATCGTCTGTTTTCTTTACTACTATTGTTGAAACTTTTAAAGCAAACAACGACGGGTTTCACCATGTTTTACATTTCAGATTCGAAAGTTTCTCGCTCAAGTGCTGTTAGCGAAGTGTTGGATTATGCGAAAGCAATTTCGTTAGTCTGTGTCGGATCGCTCTTAATAGCATGTGGTAGTGGTGGAAGTTCAGAGTCTACCGAGCAAGCGAGTACGGCTGAAACATTCACGACGATTCAGGGTAATGCTATGAAAGGCACTATCGTGAACGGTATTGTACGGGCTTACCTAATTGAATCTCAGGCTGGGACGATGGTTAGGGGGGAGCAGGCTTTAGACGTATTGGCTCGTACAAATGTACGTGGAGAATATCAATTCAAACTTCCTGGGCAATATGACAATAGTGATATTGTTGTTGAAATCACGGCGGACTCTCAAACACGCATGACCTGTGATGTGACCGTAGGGTGTGGTGAGGTTGCTTATGGTGATTTATTTTCTTTAAATGATGACTTTGTTTTGAAAACAGCTGTGACAGGGGTAAATAGTGGAGAAATGTATAGTGCGCATTTAAGTCCTTTGAGTCACATGGCATTGGCTTATGCGTCATCTAATTCTGATGGCTTGACACCAGCTAGCATTTCAGACGCCTTTTCGCATGTAGAAACACTAATGGATCTTGAGCAAGGAGCAATGAAACTCGCGCCTGCAGATATTACTGACTTAGAGCGTTATTCCGTTCTAAGTAAATCTGAAATTGAGATGGGAGTTATCTCGGCGGCTTTTCTTGGTTTAGTGAACTCACCTGACTGGAGTTCAATTGAGGAAGTGTTAGGTCATATTGAAGAAAAAATGTCAAGTTCAGGCCAGCTAGCCCCTTTTAACTCGGGTACTTCACCAGGTGTTACGCTTGATGACTTATTTCATAATGCTAGTCAAATTAGCGATGATCTGTTGGCAGTGGCTGGCGGGGGGAATTATGCAGAAGCATTAAGCGCAGTGAATGCTGAAACAAACCAATCATACCAGGAAGTGTCTGAAGTTCCTCAAGCTGTTAACCCCGTGGTTATTTCTACTCATCCCCAAGTGGAAACAATCGATGAGGGTGAGCAAGCTTTGTTTTCAGTTTCTGCCAGCGGTGGAGGTACCTTAAGCTTTCAATGGCAAAAAAATGGTGCTGACATATTAGGTGAAAATGGAGCAAGTTTGATTATGGGTAATGCGCAATTAACTGATGCGGGTGAGTATGCGGTTATCGTGAGCAACTCAATCGGCTCGGTTGTTTCATTTTCAGCCTTATTGATTATTCAGGAAGCAATCGAGTCCGTAAAGATTACTTCGCAGCCTAAAGCCTTGGTTGTAGTAGAAACTGCACAAGCTAATTTTTCCGTAGAGGCTATTGGTGGTGGAGAGCTAGTTTATCAATGGCGAAAAGGCGGTGTAGCCATTGCAGGAGCAACTAGTGCAAGTCTTAATTTGTCTGATGTAGCTTTAAGTGATGCTGGTAGCTATGACTTGATTGTTTCAAATAGTGTGAGTTCAGTAACCAGTACTGCAGTTACTTTACTTGTGAATGGGTTGGTTGTGATTAATCCGGTTGCAATTCTATCTCAGGCACAAGCACTTGAAGTGACTGAAGGCGAACAGGCAACTTTCTCAGTGACGGCTATTGGTGGTGGAGAGCTAGTTTATCAATGGCGAAAAGGCGGTGTAGCCATTGCAGGAGCAACTAGTGCAAGTTTGAATTTGTCTGATGTGGCTTTAAATAGTGCAGGCAGCTATGACTTGGTTGTTTCAAATAGTGTGAGTTCAGTAACCAGTGCTGCAGTCACTTTACTTGTGAATGAGTTGGTTGTGATTAATCCGGTTGTAATTCTATCTCAGCCACAAGCACTTGAACTGACTGAAGGCGAACAAGCAACGTTCTCGGTGACGGCTGAAGGTGGTGAAGAGCTAGTTTATCAATGGCGCAAAGGTGGCGTTGCCATTGCAGGAGCAACTAGTGCAAGTTTGAATATATCTGATGTAGCTTTAAATGATGCTGGCAACTATGACTTGGTTGTTTCAAGTAGTGTGAGTTCAGTAACCAGTGCTGTAGTCGCTTTACTTGTGAATGAGTTGGTTGTGATTAATCCGGTTGTGATTCTATCTCAGCCACAAGCGCTTGAAGTGACTGAAGGCGAGCAAGCAACTTTCTCGGTGACGGCTGAAGGTGGTGGTGAGCTTTCCTATCAATGGCGTAAAGATGGTGTGGAAATTAACGGCGCGACGAGTTCTAGTATTTCGCTTAATTCGGCGGTGTTTTCAGATGCAGGTTTATATAATGTGGTAATTTCCAATAGTGAAGGTGGGCTAGCATCAATAGCTGTGTCTTTGGGGGTGAATGAGATTTTAAGTTCGATTCAGCTTTCATGGGATACACCACTAAAGCGTGAAGATGGTACAGATTTAGAATTATATGAAATAAATGGTTATGTGATTAAGTATGGCACTGATACAAATAACCTTGATCATCAAGTGGGCGTGGTGGGTGCAGATACAGGGGTCTTAATTGAATCATTAGAAGTAGGAACTTATTACTTCTCTATTGCAACGATTGATAGTGACGGTGTTCAAGGGAATTATTCGCCCCAAATTCAACAAATAATTTTGTAGGTTGAAAACTTGATGTGAATGATAAAACGTTGAATGTTATCGAATGTATTTTGTTTGCATTGCCTTTCATAAAGGTGGTAGTTAGTTACTGCCTTTAACAAAAGAGATACATACTATGTGTAATTGAGGCATATTTACTTAAGTTATTCTGTGTTGTCAATAAAATGGCTAAAAAACACAATAAAACACCTACTATTTCCGTCTTTTTGGAGGTTTCTTTACTACTATTACTGAAACTTTTAAAGCAAACAGCGACGGGTTTCACTATGTTTAACACTTTCAACTATTTTGAAGCGAACTCTAAAATTCTTGCAACTGTTGTATTAAGTGCTTTTTTAACTGCTTGCGGAGCAGGTGGGGCGGGTTCAGACTCAACTTCTAGTGAAGCGAGTGTAGATACAAGTACAGGGCCAGAGAATATAGCAGAAGTAGTTGATCATGTTATGCCAGTTTCTATTTCAACTCAGCCAAAATCAATTCTGGTAAACGAAGGAAGTGAAGCGCTATTTACTGTCGCTGCAACAGGCGGTGGGCCGTTAAGTTTTCAGTGGAATAAAGGTGGGGTTGAATTGGTGGGTGAAACTAGTTCATCCTTAATATTATCAAATGCAGGTTTATCAAACTCAGGTCAATATTCTGTTGTAGTGACTAACACCGCGGGGTCGGTTGCTTCACTAGCAGCCTTATTAACGGTTCAGGTACGCTCTAGTGGTGCACCAGTAGTCGTTGAGACACCAGTAGTCGTTGAGACACCGGTAGTAGATGAGACACCGGTAGTAGATGAGACACCGGTAGTGGATGAGACACCGGTAGTAGATGAGACACCTGTAGTAGATGAGACACCTGTAGTAGATGAGACGCCTGTAGTAGATGAGACGCCCGTAGTAGAAGAGCCTGTATTTGCTTCAGTTGAGCTAAGCTGGGATATCCCTATTGCGAGAGAGGATGGTTCATATCTAGCGCTAGGTGAAATCAATGGCTATACCATCAAGTATGGTACAGATACTAATAATCTAAATTTAACAAAAGAAGTTGATGTTAATAGCGAAGAGAGTGTTGTGATTGAAGAGCTAACTTCTGGAACATATTATTTCTCAATTGCTACGATTGATAGTGATGGTGTTCAAGGTGCTTATTCAGCTCAACTAGAGCAGGTAGTTTTATAGTCGCCGAACCTATATTTTTCTTTAGCCTGTGCTTATAAATTTAGATAAGCACAGGCTTTTTTATGTCTTACTTCTAGTCCATCTATGTTTTACAACGTTCCATTGAAATCGCAGGACTAAGCAGTCATTATAAACTGAATAAATTATAGTGTTTGTGGAGAATTATTTTGTGAATGAGACCTTAATAGAATTAATCAAAAATTTGCAACAAGCATGCGCTTCAAAAGATTGGGAACAGCTTGAGATGCTTGATGGACAAATCAAGAGAAGCCTTCAAGAGATTATTTCTTCGGCAAATAAGTTGCAAGATAAAGAAAAGCTTGCTCTAGATTTAAAAAGCATTGAAAAAATATATGAACTCGTCATTGATGACGCTAAAAAACATCAATTAGAAATAGCATCAGAATTAAAGAAATTAACAAAAGAGCGTAATGCTGCTGATTCTTATCTTGGCGTTTCTCAATTTTAAGTGTTTTTTAGTGCTTGTATTGTGACAAAAAAAGATCTTTTTTTTGATATGACTCTTTTAAGGACTTTTTAACGCCACTTTATTGACTCTTAGATGAATACGTACTTTAATTGTTCCGTAGTTAAAGAGGGAATCTTTTACGTATACTACTTTTTCTTAAACAGCTCAAAGTCTAGACCACAAGGAAGGCTATAGAATTTTTCAAAAGAACAACTTTTGCAAAATCTTTAAGGTCAATAATAATAAGGTTTATTTTATGGCGCAGGATATGAAAGTTTTGGTTATGCATGATAACCAAGATGTACTTAGAGATATCACTGTTATTTTAAAGTTTTTAGGAGAAGATGTGCTTAGCGCTTCTTTGACTGATTGGAAGCAAGTGCTTGAATCTGAATCAACAGACTCGTCTCAAATTAATGTTGTTTTTTTGGGTTCAGATAACATTCCTTTAGAGCCAATTGTCTGTGAATTGCATGAGTGGGATGAAGGCATACCTGCGCTTGCGATTGGTGAAGTGTCATTGGATGGTTTAGATCCTATCCTTAGAAAAAAAGTCATCGCCCAGCTAGATTTCCCACCAAATTATAATAAAACAGTTGATAGCCTTTATCGGGCGCAAGTTTTTCGTGATCAATATTCTGCTCAAATGGGGCGTGGTAAGCAGCGTCAGGTGGAATTGTTTCGAAGTTTGGTCGGTACCAGCAGAAGCGTGCAAGCTGTCAGGGAATTGATGACTCAAGTGGCAGATAAAGATGTAAGTGTCTTGATTACAGGCCAATCAGGAACAGGGAAGGAAGTCGTTGCTCGTAATCTACATTACAACTCTCATCGGCGGAGTAAGCCCTTTGTCCCAGTGAATTGTGGTGCGATACCTGCAGAGTTACTTGAGAGTGAGCTCTTTGGGCATGAGAAAGGTGCTTTTACTGGAGCCATAACTGCCAGAGCTGGGCGTTTTGAACTGGCGGAGGGTGGAACGCTGTTCTTGGATGAAATTGGTGATATGCCTCTTAGTATGCAAGTTAAAATATTAAGGGTGCTGCAAGAAAGGACGTATGAGCGGGTGGGTGGTAATAAAACGATCGCTACTGACGTTAGAATCATTGCAGCAACACATAAAAATCTTGAAGAAATGATTGAAGAAACAACGTTCAGGGAAGATTTATATTATCGACTAAATGTTTTTCCTATCGAAATGCCTGCTTTGAAAGATCGTGTTGAAGACATACCGCTTTTAATGAATGAGCTGATATCAAGGATGGAAACTGAGAAACGGGGCTCTATCCGTTTTAATTCTGCTGCAATCTTAAGTTTGTGTCGGCATGAGTGGCCTGGAAATATCCGTGAACTTGCTAATTTGGTTGAGCGTCTTGGTATTATGCATCCTTATGATGTGATTGGTGTGCATGAGCTCCCTCAAAAATATCGGCATGTAGAAGACAGAGATGAAGACCTGCGTACAGCCGATCAAAATGTACCATTAACTTCAAGTTTGGCAAGTTTAGATTCCCCTGCGTTATTACCTGTAAATGGTATTGATTTGAAAGACTACTTGGGAAATCTTGAAAAGGCGCTTATTCAGCAAGCGTTGGATGAGTCTTCTGGAGTTGTTGCCAGAGCGGCAGAAAAACTTCGTATACGTCGAACAACGCTTGTAGAAAAGGTTCGAAAATATGGTCTTAATAGTTAACTTTACTACTTGAAGTATGAAGTCAAAAAAATGCCAACAGCCGAGCTTCTTGCTCGGTTTTTTTATTTCTACTGCCAATTAATTGTCTAGTCTTAAAGTTAAGATGCTTCTAGTGTTGTTAACTAATTGATTTGTATGTAAAAATAATAGTTGGATCGTAAACTGCTTTATCAACTGTAAGAATGAAAGTGCAATGGTGTTTGATTGTGCAGACGATTATGTTGATAGGGTAGGTAAATCCAATGGAACAACAAAAAAACAATGTTTGGAAAGACAACTCGGCTTATAACTCTATGGCTCAGGGTATTGTTTCGCGCGTTGTCCTAGAGGAAACGCCCCATCAGTCTGTACCTGAGCTAATTTCAACTGCTTCTACTTACCAAAAAAATGGCTCCGTATTAGAGTCTATTCAAGTTCAAACACTATTTGATCATGACGTGTTTAGTACCACAAAAAAGACGGCACCCGATGAACAAGCACTATCTTTATTTGACCAATTGTCTTCCCAATTAACATCGTCCTATCGAAACCTTGAAAACAAGGTGACTCAATTAAAAGACGAGTTGTCAGAAGAGGAGATGCAACGACGCGAAGAATTAAAAGAAAAAGAACAGCTAGCAAATAGATTATCAACACTTTTAGAAATATTACCTGCTGGCGTTGTATTGCTTGATGGAAACGGCTTAGTAACAGAAACAAACCCAGCGGCGTTAGACTTATTAGGTGAACCACTTGAAGGGCAGGCGTGGTTGGATGTTATTACTCGTTGCTTTTCACCTAAACATGACGATGGGCATGAGGTCTCTTTAAAAGATGGGCGTCGAGTACGAATAGAAACGCGCTCGATGTCTTCAGGGCCGGGTCAGTTGATTTTATTGAGTGATTTAACCGAAACACGTTTGCTGCAAGAGCAAGTAAGCCGGGCTGAGCGACTAAGTTCACTAGGAAAGATGGTGGCAAGTCTAGCGCATCAAATTCGTACGCCATTATCAACAGCAATGTTGTATGCGGGGCATCTTTGTCAGCCAGAAATTGAGTCTGAATTACGCCTTGAGTGCGCTGATAAATTATTGTCAAGATTGACTCATCTAGAGCACCAAATTAGAGACATGCTTATTTTTGCAAAAGGTGAGACACGCTTAGTAGAGCACGTAAATATATCAGAACTGTTAGTATCGCTTCAGAGTGCTGCAGAGCCAGTATTACAAAAGGCAGGTGTTATCTGCCATTGGGAAAGTAATGTGGTTGATAAACACGTTATGTGTAACAAAGAAACGCTTGTCGGAGCGTGCTTGAACTTAATAAATAATAGTATTGAAGCAACTGAACACATTAAAGACCTTGAGGTGCCTTTGGCCATGCAAGTGTTGGTGACGATGGCTGATGCGAATACGATCAAGCTTCAAATAAAAGATAATGGCCCTGGAATTCCAAATGAGCACCGCAGTAAAGTATTTGAGCCTTTTTATACAACTAAGGCGCAAGGTACAGGTTTAGGCTTGGCGGTTGTGCAGGCAGTTGTAAAAGCACATCAAGGCGAGTTTAAGGTTAGGTCGTCAAAAAAAGGCGTATCGGCATCAATCACATTGCCAGTCTTTAACTTAGTTTCTAAACAGAAAAGCTAAGTCATTAAAGCTGTGGATATTAATCAATACCGTAAATAAAAGTACGATAAAAGTTAGGAGTAAGGTGTATGGCGCAAGTAACTGTTTTAATCGTTGAGGATGATCAAGCGTTAAGAGAAGCTTTGTGTACAACATTGCAGTTGGCTGGTATGAATTATATCGAAGCAGATTGTGGTGAAAATGCACTATTGCAACTTGATAAACATGTTGTCGATATTGTTGTTAGTGATGTCAATATGCCTGGTATTGATGGTCATGAACTCCTGCGACGTATTAAACTTAAATTACCTAACTTACCTATGTTGCTAATCACGGCATATGGCCAGATTAAAATGGCTGTAGATGCAATGCAAAGTGGTGCCGCTGATTATTTAGTAAAACCTTTTGAACCTAAAGTATTAATACAATCGGTGATCAGGATTTTGGGCTATGAGGAAGAAAATAAGTCCAAAGTAAAAGTATCCGATGCTCATATGCCTATTGCAGTAGATCCGAGTTCAAAACAGTTTTTTCAAATAGCTAAAAAAGTTGCTGAGTCAGAATCGACCGTCATGATATCTGGAGAAAGTGGCACGGGTAAAGAAGTGCTAGCTAGGTATATACATAATAATTCGTCACGAAAAAATAAGCCTTTTGTTGCGTTGAACTGTGCAGCAATTCCTGAAAATATGCTTGAGGCGACCTTGTTTGGTCATGAGAAGGGTGCCTTTACAGGGGCGATTGCGAGCTCACCTGGAAAGTTTGAACAAGCGAATGGCGGAACTTTGTTACTGGATGAAATTTCAGAAATGGATCTCGGGCTTCAAGCTAAGCTCTTGCGAGTTTTGCAAGAAAGAGAAGTTGAGCGTGTAGGGGGCAAAAAACCAATTTCATTAGATGTCAGAGTATTAGCGACAACTAATCGTGATTTAAAAGAGTATGTGAATGAAGGGCGCTTCAGAGAAGATTTATATTATCGTTTAAATGTTTTCCCTATGATGTGGAAGCCTTTGCGAGCACGTCCGTTAGATATTTGGCCTTTAGCAGAAAAATTGTTAGCTGAACATTCTGTAAAAATGAAGCGCGAATCAATGAAATTTGCTGACGGTGTTAAAGGCTATTTGACCCAGTATCAATGGCCTGGGAATGTTCGAGAATTAGATAATGCTATTCAGCGCTCTCTTATAATGGCTTCAAATGGTGTTGTTAGTGTTCAGGATTTTTGCTTGGATATGTCAGAGTCTGAAAGTTGGGTATTAGCTTCAGCTGAAAGCTCAGTGGCTCAAGATATGGGCGCTCAAGCAGAGTCTGAGCATATCTTTGTTCAGAGTGCATCTGTGGATGCGGAAGAAGACTGTAATGGTTTAGGTAAAGATTTAAAGCTAAGAGAATATCAGATCATTTTAAATACCTTGCGACAAGAAAATGGCAAGAAGAAAGTTGCAGCCGAAAAACTTGGTATTAGCCCTCGCACGTTGCGATATAAACTCGCTCAAATGCGTGAAAATGGCATAGATGTTAATGCTGAGCTAGCTGCATAAAGAATTCGTCAATCTGCTGATGATTGTTGGGGGCTTCGGCCCCTTTTTTTATTCCTTATATTCAATACTTGCCTTGCATTTCAGTTTATTAGAAATAATTTTATGAATAATTGTTATCTGGCCTAATTAATGCTTAATCTACCTTTATAGAGTGTTTTTTATAGGTAAAGCAACAAAATTTTGACGGAGGCGACTATGTCTGGTATCGGTTCAGTTTCAGGCAGATCAGATATTAATTCAGTATTGGCAGAGATGAGAAACTTGCGATCGCAAGTTCAAAAAACAGATTCTCTGCGTCCTGAAATATCGCCTAATAAAATACAAGGTACGCAAGAGGCTCAACCTTTACCTAAATTTGGGGATTTGTTGGCGAATGCAGTTAACTCTGTTAATGACACGCAACTTAAGTCGGCTGAGCTTTCAACTGCTTTTCAGCTGGGGGATCCCACCGTTAGTTTGTCTCAGGTGATGATACAGTCACAAAAAGCATCTGTTTCATTTCAAGCTTTAACACAAGTCAGAAATAAAGTGGTACAGGCTTATGAAGATGTGATGAATATGCCTGTATAAAACTATAAACAAATCTAGTGACTTTACATATTAAATTAGAACACAGGGGAGGATAAGTTATGGCAAACGTGCCAGCAGAAACAAATGCAAATTTACCTGCTCAGAGGGGCGGAATGAGCATGGCAGAGACTGATTCAATCGGTGCAGAAGGAGACTTGATGACAGGCATCAACCGCTTGGGGATTTTTCGTCAAGTAGGGTTAATGATTGGTCTGGCAGGGAGTGTTGCATTAGGCCTTGCTCTCGTTCTATGGCTTCAAGAACCAAACTACCAGCCTTTAATGCAGAACATTAAATCTCAGGATCTAGAAGAAGTAACACGACTGTTAAGTTTGAATGATGTGAAATTTAAAATAGATCATAGAACAGGTTTGTTATTAGTTGAATCAAGTCGTGTGTATGAAGCTAAGATGAAGTTAGCAGCAACGGGGATTACTGATGACCAGAATGTTGGTTATGAAATTCTTGATAAAGAGCAAAGCTTGGGAACAAGCCAGTTTATGGAAGCAACCAAGTTCAAGCGAGGCCTTGAAGGTGAGTTGTCGCGTTCTATTACCAGTTTCAGAAATGTCAGAAATGCTCGCGTACATTTAGCGATTCCAAAAAGAGCTGTCTTTGTTCGTGATAGTCGACAGCCTTCAGCTTCTGTTTTAATTGAAACTTCATCCTCTCGGCCTATTTCAAGAGAGCAGGTTGAAGCTATTGTTAACCTTGTTGCGGGCAGTGTGCCTGAAATGAATAAAACACAAGTGACCGTTGTTGACCAGCGAGGAAACTTGTTATCAAACAACGATGAAACTGAAGCGGATCGTTTAGTCTCGAAAGAGTTTGAGTACTCGCGAAAATTAGAAAAAACCATCAATACAAGAATTAATAATATTCTTAACCCGATTATGGGTTCGGAGCGTTTCAGGTCTGAAGTATCCGCAGATGTAGATTTTACCCAGATTGAAGAGACAGAAGAAATATTTAACCCTGATATGCAAGTGGTTCGTAGTGAACAAACGCTTGATGAACAACGACAGATGGCCGGAAATGGAGGGGTGCCTGGCGCGTTAGCCAATCAACCTCCCGCTGCTGCGAATGCGCCACAAGTAGCGGGCGCTGGTGGTAATGGCGGTGGTGGAACGCCAAATAATATTCGTAAGCAAACGACACGTAACTTCGAAGTAGACCGAACAATAAGCTATACAAAGCATCAGCAAGGCCGTTTGCAAAGATTAACGGTTGCGGTTGCTATTGATGATGTCCGTATTATCAATCCCGAGACAAATGAGATCACCTATACGCCTTGGACTGAGAATGAATTAGAGCGACTTACCTTGTTGATCAGAAATACGGTAGGTTATTCTGCCGGAAGAGGTGATAGTGTCAATGTGATCAATACACCATTTGCTCAACAAATCATTGAGCCTTTTGTTGAGGCTGAAATTTGGGAAAATGATTGGTTTTGGGATCTTATATGGAAAGCGCTAGCAGTATTGATGACAGTTATCGTAGTATTTGCTGTGATTCGACCAACATTTAAAAACCTGGCAATGAGTGGTGCTCAAGCTAAAGAGTTTGCTTTAGCAGGTGATGATGATGGTTTAGCTCAAATGAATCAAATGAGTGAAGGCGAAGCTGGAGATCGAGTTACTTTGAGTGCATCGGACGAGTTTCTTTTACCTGGCGCATCGGAAGGGTATGATAGACAGTTAAATGCTCTTAAAGGTCTTGTTGCGGAAGACCCTGCCCGGGTAGCTCAAGTAGTTCGACAGTGGGTTAATGTAGATGACTGAAGATTCAGGCGAAAAGAAAGCGGTCAAAGTAAGTAAAAATGATGCAGCCGCTATGTTGCTTCTAAGCCTTGGAGAGGCTGATGCTGCTCAGATTCTTAAGCATATGGGGCCTAAAGAAGTTCAAAGAGTGGGTACAGCAATGGCCCAATTAAAAGACATTACACAAGATCAAGTCGAGGGTGTAATGGTCGACTTCCTTGAATCAGTTGGTAAGCAAACTGGTATGGGAATCGGTACGGATGACTATATTAAAAATATGCTAACTGAAGCTTTGGGTAAAGATAAAGCTGACAGCTTAATAGACCGTATACTTGTTGGTGGAAATACATCGGGTTTAGATACCTTAAAGTGGATGGATGGGCGTGCTGTTGCAGAATTAATTCGAAATGAGCACCCACAAATACAAGCGATTGTTGTTTCTTATTTAGAACCAGACCAAGCAGCAGAAGTATTAGGTACTTTTGACGAGAAAGTCCGTTTAGATGTCATGATGCGTGTTGCCTCTTTAGAATCTATTCAGCCACAAGCTTTACAAGAATTAAATAATATTCTTGAAAAGCAGTTCTCTGGTGGTGCGTCAACGAAAACAACCGCTATTGGTGGTATTAAGTGTGCTGCCGAAATTATGAACTTCATTGATACCAATATCGAAGCTGATTTGATGGATAGCATTAAAGAAATTGATGCCGATATGGGGTCAGACATAGAAGACTTGATGTTTGTTTTTGATAATCTCAAAGATGTGGATGACAAAGGTATTCAATCATTGCTACGTGAAGTTTCATCAGATGTATTAATCATTGCTCTCAAAGGTGCAGATACAGATTTACAAGAAAAAATATTCAAAAATATGTCTAAACGAGCGGCAGAACTACTAAGGGATGATCTCGAAGCCAAAGGTCCGGTAAAAGTCAGCGAAGTAGAGACGTCACAAAAAGATATTTTAACCATCGCTAGACGTCTTGCCGACTCCGGAGAGATTTCATTAGGTGGTTCTGGTGAGGCAATGATTTAGGTGATTATGAATCTCACTGTAAGGTTGACCATCGATGTCAGATAAAAAAGAAACAAGGTCTTTAGGTGAACTTTCTGCATATGAGCGTTGGGAGTTACCAACACTTAATGACCCGAATGCACCAGTACGACCTCGATCTGCTGTCGTCAATAAACCTATAAAACCGTTAACCGCAGAAGATCTCGAAAAAATTCATCAAGAAGCCTACAGTGAAGGTTTTGACGTAGGTAAAGCAGCAGGCCACGAAGCCGGTCATAAAGCTGGTTTTGACGTTGGAAAACAAGCAGGCCACCAAGAAGGTCTTCAACAAGGAGTAGCTGCTGGTCAAACACAGATTAACCAGCAAACAGAGCAACTCAAAAAACTGATGTCTCAACTCGTTGACCCAATCAGCGAGCAACGAAAGCAAGTGGAACAATCCACTCTTAATGTTGCTTTGGCGCTGGCAAGAACGGTTATTCATAGAGAGCTAAAGCTTGACTCAAGTTCAGTTCAAACAGCGTTATCAAATATATACCAAAGCTTACCCAAAACGGATCAAGGGCTTGTACTAACAATTAATCCTGCTGATAAAGACCATTTAGATCGCGTGCTAGCATCGATCGAAAACAATATCGACTTAAAACAAGATAAGAATATTATGGTGGGGGGTTATCTATTAGAAACTTCAAGCCAATTAATTGACTACA
>Ga0209825_1000179_pt1 | contig 64030 bp, 55 predicted proteins | sample EN8Hudsemesocosm_FD_184631 | JGI IMG/M metagenome (GOLD analysis project Ga0209825, IMG submission 184631) | Methane-oxidizing microbial communities from mesocosms in the Hudson Canyon - EN8B Hudson Canyon (SPAdes) (version 2) | ecosystem: Environmental > Aquatic > Marine > Cold seeps | place... | reverse complement strand
TCTCTCCAGCGCTCAGCCCAACCTTTTTCCAAGCTGGGAGAGCGCTCGCCATCTTGCCATATCTCTATACAAGAACGATGACCGTGAGCTATGCGCTGACAATTGCCATCATGCTTTTTTAGACCGTGACTGTAGTGGTAGAAGCTGCCGACAATGTCTTCTAGGGAAAACTGTAAATTCAATTGCTGCAAGGTGTTCGGGAATTCTGATAGCAATTGCGAGACGCACCACTGCGCGGTGCTTTCGGCCGTTATACTCTCGGCATCGACAAGCGCAATTGCCTGTCTCGGTGCTCGACAAGATAGAGTTTCTGGGCGCTCGCCTTCACGACCGTATGTCCAGCTCAAACTAATATAATCGCCGTCTTCACTAATGGTCAGATTGGGAGATTTGATTGGCACGGCCAAGCGATGATCAAGCTGATCGTCCAACCAATTTCTGAGGGTTTTTTTAACGATACCAAAATCACAGACCATCCCCTGCTCATCGAGGCTACCGTCCAGCTGCACGTTGGCCAGCCAGGTTTCGCCCAACATGCCGCGTTCGGCGTGCAGGAAGCTGAAATCAACGTTTGTTAATTGATCGACAAATAGATGCATAGCAGGAATAGCTCACTGGGTAATTTTTGCGCTGCGTATCTTATACCAAATCGCATAATGATGCTTGCAAAGCATTGGAAAACCATTGATAATCCGCCGCTCTTTGCAATGGTGGCTCTTTTCGGTCCTCTCGCAATGATCCTCTGTGAACTCCGCCAGGCCTGGAAGGGAGCAACGGTAACAGAAAGGTCATGTGCCGGGATGTGGCTGATTAGAGCTGCCACCCTAATTATTACCCCCCCCTCCATTTGTTACCGAAGTAATGATAGCACTTGAGACGGAGCACTATTGGCTTGAGCCAGCATCGCTTGAGCCGCCTGCTGCAGCACTTGAGATCTACTTAAATTAGCGGTTTCCGCCGCGAAATCTGCATCCACTATGCGCGAACGCGCAGCGGCGGTATTTTCTGAAATGTTCATTAAATTAGAAATCGTAAATTCTAGGCGATTATTGACTGCACCCAATTGGGATCGAGTTTCGTTAATTGTCTCAAGAGCAATATCAATCGAATCTACGCTGTCTTGAGCCATCGCCTGAGTGGCAATACTCAGGCTTTCTAAAGCAGTACCAGTGGCCGCTAAAACATCGGCCTCATTCATGGATTTTAAGCCCGTTGCTTCTTCGCCATTGCTAGAGACTTCGATCGATAAGCTTTGTCGATCATTGATTAGCCGCAACTCAAGATTTGCATTTACTGTAACGGCATCGACACTGCCGTCACCATTAATAACCATCCCTAAACCAAGAGACTCTGCGCTTGCATAGCCAGCGGTGTTGCCAATGTCAAAGCGAATGGCGGAGTTAGCAGAAAAATACAACTCTCCGTTGTCGTCTATAGAGGCCGTCACACCTGTATTTGCCTGACGACTATTGAAATCACTGACAACTTGATCGAGATCGTCTAGGTCACTCAATGCGACCTCCGAACCGTTGACAATCACCGAGCCAACCGTGGCCGCTAGCAAGGCTGGCGATGTATTAAATTTTGACCCGCCGTCTATCATTCCTAAAATTCCGGAACCATTGTCATCACTTAAAGTAAACGCAACATCAGAATTAAGATGCAATTTGTCATCATTGTCTACGTAAGCGGTGACGCCCGTACTATCCGAAATAGCATTTACAGCCGTCGCAATTTCGTCAACAGTAATAGCGCCGTCATTATTTTTAGCTCCGGAAAGATCAACTGTGACTCCGTCAATTTCAAAAGCTGGCCCCGCCCCTTTCAAGGTATCGTCATCAGAACCATTCGCGAGCCCTTCAATGTCGAAACCTAACAATTTATTGTAAGAACCTGCGGCAGAACCAACAGCCCCCCAGGAGGCGTTCAAGCCAAATTCCAACTGATTACTTCCGCCGCCACCCAAGTCTCTTATTCCCAGCGCATTCGCCGAAGACAAGTAAGCTTCTACATCAATGCCCGCATCGATAACAGGCGAACTCCGTAAATAAGCGTTGATATGAGCCACCACCTGCGCTTCATTGGCATACCCTGATGAGCTATCCAAGCGTATGCCCGTTAATACTCGGCCATCCACCACGCGCAGGTCAAAGCTCATGCCACTCCCAGCCACAACCGACCCAGCTGACAATGCAGCAAAGTCGATGGGTGAGCCCGCCTCAACAAACTGATAAGGCACGTCGTGGATATCTACCACGCCAGACGTCGTCGCTAAATCGATTGTCTGCACACCTTGATCGAAAGTGTATGATTGATCAGCTGACAAGGACGCAACCACACCGGTTCGATCTGTTACCTCGTTTATATGATCAACTTTTTCAAACAATCCGCCACCTGAAGTGGTCGCCTCTATTGCAACTCCATTAATAACAAGGTCATTTTCCATTAGCGCCGTTGTTTGTGCGCTTGATGTCAGAGATGACCCGTTGGCAAGCCCAGCGCTGGAGAGCGAAACAAATCCTAAGGTCTGCAAATCATCTTCTGTGCCGGCCGCGCCAGTGGAAATAGTAATAGCTTCACCAACCGTGCTTCTCAATTGCAACAAAGCCGTAAACTGAGCATCATCGATAACTTGACTCACCTGAGGTATCGCCAAATATTGATCCGGAATAATCAGATTGAAATTGATTGGCGCACCATCATCGAGCTCATCAAACACATCAATAGGCGTCAAAGCTCCATTGCCAGTATCCGAACCACCAATGGAGCCTGTATCCACAGCTCCAGCATCGCCCAAGTTCAAATAAGCATTCAAGTAGGCGCCGCCAATGAAGTCGACGCCGTTTGCTTTAAAATGTGTCTCAAAAGTACTCACGTCGGTCCAGCCAGGACCTGTCGCCGCAGGAAAATGGCCAGTGTAATTAGTGGCCAGGGTGCCCAAAGCAGCATCCATTGAACTACCCGCAGCCAGCTCCTGCATCAACTCTTTAATGCCGTTGATCGTCGAGCCGGCACTGGTTTGAGCCTCGCGCAATTCAGCATCGATCATCTTAACGGCTAAATACCCCGCGGAATAAATACCCGCTACATCGTCGCCGCCAATTGAAGCCCCCAAGCCTGCGACTAAGGTTGCACTGGTATGAGTGGTAATATCATCCGTAACTCGTTTATCCCCACCATGAATAAACTCTGCCGTACCTTCTACGAACCACAAAGGCGCGGCTGCGAGATTCATATTCTGGCTCATTACCGCATGAGTTAATTCATGCGCCAAAACACGGTCCTGATGTAAATTCAGAGCAAGGAGCGGGTCACTCGCAAAATCTTCCATATCAATGTTGAGGGTAATATCTTGCCATATGCCATTGCCGTCAATACTGGTGGAGGACACAGATGCCAGTGTGCCTCCAACGCCGTCACTTTCGCCATTGGCAACAGTCTCTAGATTGAGAGTAATATTCACACCACCCGCGGCAATGCCGTAAAAATCTAAGATCCGGTCTTCGGCTTGATTAAACCAATCGGCCTGCAGGCGATCCACAATCGTTGCAATTGTCGCATCAACGGTCGGGGTAACGGTTTTGGTCACAATTTGCTGAGGCATTCCCGTCGCCGCTTGGCCGGAATCTGTATCAATAACGGTAATCGCTGCGAGACTCTCACTTGTGAGCGTGAGCTTACCGGAGTCATTAATTTGGGCTGTTAGAAGCGATCCTGCCTGCCCATTTATATCATCGACTAATTCTTGAAGGGAGTTCGTATCAGTGAGGAGAAATGTTTGCTCCTGACCGTTGGCGAGATAAGCCGTGATCGTTACCTCGTCACCACCCTGCAGCACACCTGTGCCGACACTGTCCGCCTCAGCGTGTAAAAATGCCGTCGCTTCGATATCAACAACATTACTATTAATGTCGTCCAGCAAGACCTGCAAAACGTCATCTGTAGCCAGAGACTCTAAAAATTGGCCATTAATTTTTATGCTATTTGCGGCGATTTCACTACCAAAGGTACCGCTACTCGCAGTGATATTCATCTCCGAGCCTGCCAGATCACTACTCGTTCCCCCCAGACCTAATTGGTCTGTGGACATTGCAGGAATATCAAAACTGATGACTTGCGCAGCCTCGGCCCCTACTTGTAAGTTGATATTTTGAACATTGCCATCAAGCAGTGTTTGGCCATTGAAGCTGGTTGTTTCAGCAATGCGGTCCAGCTCAGAAACGAGTTGTTGAACTTCCGCGTTTAAAGTCGCCCTATCAGAATCACTATAAATACCATTGGCGGCCTGAATGGATAATTCCCGCATTCGCTGCAGGATATTAGTGCTTTCTTCAAGCGCTCCTTCAGCGGTCTGTATCAGTGATACGCCGTCGTTCGCGTTGCGCACAGCTTGATCCAAGCCCCGAATTTGTGAAGTCATTCGATTGCTTATGGCCAAGCCTGCGGCATCGTCGGCGGCACTATTGATCCGCTTACCCGAAGACAAGCGCTCCATAGCAGAATCCTGCGCAGCGCCAGACCTTACCATCTGGCGCTGCGCATTAAGCGAAGCCACATTAGTGTTGATAAATAAAGCCATCTTACGAGTAATTAGCCTCCACCATCAGAAACACGCCCAAAAAGGGGAATCGATAAGCAGGCTTTCGGCTAGCCGCCGTTAAAGTTTAATTGAGGATGATGAGAACCTTCCTCTAAATCACAGCAGGAGGTGATATTGATAATGGGAGGTTTATACTTACACAAGCGCATTACCGCCTCCAAAACCATGAAAGCGGTGAAAAGGACGACAGAATAGCGCCTAATTAGAGCTGTCACCCTAGTTACAGACTATCTGCCACACTAAGCTCAAAGCCATTGCCCTAGTTAAAGACGGCGAAACAACCCCAATGTATTTACCGTTGGCAGCTCTTCAAAAAGCCCCGAGGCTTTCGCTAATTTCCATATGTTATAAGGCGCCTGACCACCCTCTTCTGGGTTGGGGAATATGTCATGAATGGCCAGTATCCCGCCTGAGACAATGTGCCCTGCCCAACTGCGATAATCTGTTTGTGCCGCCTCCTCACTGTGACCGCCGTCAATGAACAGCATTCCTAATGGCGTCACCCAATGCTTCGAAGCTACCGCCGAACTTGAAACGATGGGCACTACCGTATCGTCTAACTGCGCACGCCGCATGGTCGTACGAAAGGCTTTAAAACTGTCCATTAGCCCAACCCCGTCATCGTATAGATCAGGGTCATGATATTCCTCGCCCAACTGATGCTCTTCAGAACCGCGATGATGATCCAGTGCATACAAGATACTATTTGAAGCCTGACAGGCGCTGCCAAAATATACGCTCGATTTACCGCAGTAGCTGCCCACTTCGAGACAGGGGCCCAGTTTCGACGCAACCAAGGCGTACTGAAATAAGGCCGCGCCTTCATCTTCGGCTAAAAAGCCTTTTACGGTATTAATATCGATGGGTAACTGCATTATGTAATTCACCTAACTTTTAGTTGGCGCGAACAGTAGCACAAATCGGCCGAGCAAAAAATGCCGCAAACTTGCGGGTTCTTCAAGGAGTAACATACAATCGAGATCAAGCTTTTAGAACGCCCTCAAATCCAATCATAAAAAAACTGCAGCAGAGACGCTTATGAGCAAGGTACAATTCGGATATAGAACTACCGCGCAGGAAGCCCTTGCCCACTGTGATCTGAGCGGTAAAAATGCGATTGTCACGGGCGCCTACTCTGGAGTGGGCCTTGAGACAGCTAAAGCACTCGCGAGCGCCGGCGCCGATGTTATTATTGCCTGTCGCGACCTAGCAAAGGCCAATAAGGTAGCGGCAGAAATTAATGAGAGTATAGGCGCTGCACGCGTTCGCGCTCAGGCGCTAGACTTGGGCTCGCTTGCCAGTGTAAAAACTTTCACAAATGCGTTTTTACAGGGCCATACAGAACTCCATATCTTAATTAACAACGCCGCGGTAATGGCCTGTCCATTTGAAAAAACTCTCGACGGCTTTGAGTCTCAATTTGGTATCAATCACCTCGGGCACTTTGCCTTGACCACACAATTGCTACCGGCTCTAAGCGAAGCGGGCGGCGCCAGAGTTGTCTGCCTTAGTTCGACCGGTCATTTCTTAAGCCCAATAGTATTTGATGATATTCAATTCAAAACCCGCGACTATAATCCTTGGTCGTCTTATGGCCAATCGAAAACCGCCTGTGCACTGATGGCGCTTGGCATACAGTCTCGATACCAAGAACAGAATATAGAAGCCTTTTCGGTGCACCCGGGCGCAATCATGACAACGCTACAGCGGCACATGAGTCAAAGTGATATCGTATCGCGCGGCTGGACCGATGAAGACGGCAAGGTCAATGAAGCATTCAAAACCGTAGAGCAAGGTGCCTCCACATCGGTTTGGGCCGCAACAGCGCCCGAACTAAAAGGCCGAGGTGGACGCTACCTAGAAGATTGTAAGGAAGCGGATATACATATTGAAATCCCCAAGATAAAGACCGGTGTAATGCAATATGCCGTCAACCAAGAAAACGCGGATAAGCTTTGGGACCTGAGTGTCGAAATGATTGCGGGCTTCGATAAAAAATAAGCCGAGAAAACCAAAGCAAGAGGTCTCAATTCACCATCAGTTCTGTAATTTTCAGAAGCGCGGTAGATCATCTGATCTGCGCCGTTACGCAGGAGATTCACAATGAATAATGATTCACTTAATGTCTACAATCCCTTTAACGGCGAACTGATAGCAGAAGTACCCACGCAATCACAGCTTCAAGTGGATGCGACCCTCACGCTCGGACACCAACTCAGCCGCAATACACAAGCGCGTTTATCTCTGCCCGAACGAATTGCCATATTACAAAAAACCGCGCAAATAATGACAAGTGAAGCCGAGGCCTTGGCGCTTCTAGCGACTCGGGAAGGCGGCAAACCTCTGCAAGACTCTCAGGTTGAAGTGGCACGGGCCATTGACGGCATTCATCTATGTATTGAAGGCTTACGAGCAGACGCTGGGCAGGTAGTTCCCATGAACCTCAATGCCGCATCGAACGGCCGCGCCGCGTTTACGCAAAAAGAACCTATCGGCTTGGTGGTTGCCGTGAGCGCATTCAATCACCCATTGAATTTAATTGTGCACCAAGTCGCCCCAGCCGTGGCCGTGGGCTGCCCCGTTATCGTCAAGCCCGCGGACGATACCCCACTGTCTTGCCTTCGGTTTGTAGAAATTCTTCATGAGGCTGGCTTACCGAGCGCATGGTGCCAAGCCGTGGTGACCCCAGATCTTGCAATAGCCGAATCACTTGTCACTGACGAACGAGTCGCCTTGTTCAGCTTCATTGGCAGTGCGCGTGTTGGTTGGATGCTGCGCAGCAAAGTAGCACCTGGCACTCGCTGCTTACTAGAGCACGGCGGTGCAGCGCCTGTGATGGTTTATAAAGATGCTAACGTCTCTGCTACCGTGAAAGCACTCACCAAAGGAGCGTTTTATCACGCCGGGCAAGTGTGCGTTTCCGTACAACGTATTTTTGCCCACCGTGACATTGCCGCACAACTGGGTAGAGAGCTAGCCGCAGCGGCCGAAAAATTAACCCTGGGAAACCCCGAAGACCCAAGCACTCAAGTGGGACCACTGATCAGAGAGAAAGAAGTTGAAAGAGTTGACCAATGGGTACAAGAAGCCGTCACTCTAGGGGCTCAGGTTTTGTGTGGTGCCAGTAAAAAAGGTCGCTATCAATACACCCCAACTGTACTCACCCAAGTATCAGAGCACTGCCTGTTAAGTCGCAATGAAGTTTTTGGCCCAGTAGCGGCCATCTATGAATTTGATGACGAGGCTAACGCACTTACTCAGGCCAACGATCTACCTTTCGCATTTCAGGCTGCGGTATTTACTCAAGACCTAAACAATATTATGGCAGCCTTCAAGGGCTTAGACGCCTCGGCCATTATGGTAAATGACCACACCGCATTTAGAACTGACTGGATGCCCTTTGCTGGGCTCAAGCAATCAGGCTTAGGCGTAGGGGGTATTGGCCATACTATGCACGAGATGCAAACAGAAAAAATGTTAGTGCTGCCAACTTTATAATTGTACAGCACCAAACGCCAAGCTGGAGCTACTTGGCTTCCAAGGTCATTAGTTTTGCACCGAAGCCCATAAAGAAAAGGCCCGTCACGCCTTTCAGGCGTTTCTGAAAAATGTGATTCTTTGCGGCACCTGCGAAGCGCGAAAACAACAATACCATAGCCGAAAACCAAGCCATATTTAAGAAAGCGTGAACACTCACCAACAACAGAGCATAGACCATTGCGCTATCGCCCAGAGGAATAAACTGCGGGAACGCTGCCAGGTAAAACATCGACACTTTGGGGTTTAAGACATTCGTTAAAAAACCCTCAAAAAAAGCTGCAACTAATGTTCGCTGCGCCTCTTCAGACTTCACCGCTTTGATCTCCACGCTTTTAGAAAAAGCCGCCACCAAGGATTTGCAACCAATCCAGATTAAGTACAGCGCCCCAAGCATTTTAAATACGAAAAATGCCTCGGCTGACTTAGTTAAAATCACGGAAATACCCAATATTGATAAGGCGCCATGCACATAGAAGGCGGCGATAAAACCCGCGATATTAACGAAGCCCGCCTTTTTGCCGGCACTTGGCACTGTTTTAGCAATGAGCAAACCATTGGGCCCCGGTGATACCACTAGCAATAAAACGACTAAGGTGAACGTTACAAGTTGCACTAATTCCAATGTGTTTTCCTCCTGCAGAAATCTTAAGTATGAGAACTCTGATATTTTACATGAAAAACACTAGGAAGAAGAAACTATCTGGGTAAGCGCCATCAACCCAGTGACGATTTAGCTATGTGAGAATTCGCTTATTAATGTAGGAATTACGGGCGGGTGCGATCCACAATTAGGTGCTAATATTAGAGGCGAATGGGTCATTTCTGGGCGTAACCAACAGGCTAAGACAGTAGAATGCAAAAAAAGCAATGGAGAATGAATATGCCTCTGTCTAGCGGCCTAAGCGCGGGAATCATAGCTTCAATCTGCTTGACGTTTGGTCTCCTAGCTTGGGCTGACGTTAGCGTTCAGCAAAACCTTTCACATGAAAGCTGCATCGGCTGTGATTCGATGGGCTCTAGTAAACATATAGCTGTCGCTTCAATCGATTGGTGCCCCTATATTTGCACAGGGAATGAACAAAAACCCGGTGTACTCGCTGAATATGTGCAGCAAATATTCAAAGATACGGGCTACACAATCAGCTTTACCACCATGCCTTGGGCCCGAGCCATTCATGAAACACAATCGGGTAATTTTTTTGCTCTGTTAGCACCGGCAAAGGAAGAGGCTCCGGGCCTAGTATTTCCAAATCTATCCTTGGGCTACCAGACCATGTGCATGTTCACCCGTGAAGACGATCCTTGGCAGTATAACAGCGTTCTTTCTCTGGAAGGGCGACGTATAGTCCATGTGATTGGGGCTTTCCCAGCGTCTCTCGAACAAGCAAGAGGCTCCGCGATCTTTTACCCTATTTCCTATGATAGTGAGACCTTTGTTGATCGATCTCTCAAAATGGTCTTAAACAAACATACCGACACACTGCTCGCGCCTTATTACTCAACTCAAGACTACATCAATCATAAAGGCTTGAATGACCACATTAAGACAGCTGGTTGTGCCCAGCAGCAAGCACTCTACCTTGCATTTACGCCCCTTGATAAAGAGAAGATAAAGGTCCGAAAACTAACGGTTTTATTAGATCAAAAAATAGCAGAGCTTGAGAAAACCCAGACCTTTGAAAGACTTCTTAAGCGTTATGGGCTGACACCGATAGACACTGCAAGCCCCCTCTGAGAGTACTGTCAACTTGTTGAGCCCAAACAATAAAAATCACTGAACCTGACTTTAAAATTTAAATCACCTCACCTATTTTTCTTGCGCCCGTTAAGCAACTTATTAAAGAATCGTTTAGACGCTGCTTTCTCCTTACGTTTTTGAATCAAAATATCTATCTCACCACCATACCCAAAGTACTCACAATTCTCTTAGGCAGGTTCTTTTAATCTACCGCGCTCAAAAGGTAATGTAGCGGCACAACAAAGCCAAGATTTACGAATGTCTTTAGGTTGGAATTGCAAACAAGCCCCCCTAAAACAGCGCTCCAGCGAGGATCTATTAATAGATAGATTATTGGGTAAGTTAATGAATAGAAACAAAAAAGCACCCTATAAAGGGCGCCTTAATACTGGAATAATGGCGGAGAGGGAGGGATTCGAACCCTGGATTTGACGATTCGAACTAATCGTCAAATCCAGCTTACGCAAGCCTCTGATGCCCGTCTTTACTTGCCACCGTATCCACATTGTATATACTTCAGTGTATTCAATGTGGATACGGTGATTGCGATGCGAACAAATAGTGAAATTAGCCAGTGGGGTAACGGTCTGGCGGTAAGGTTGAACCGATCGGTTATTGACGCCGCCAATCTAACCAAAGGCTGTAAAGTGCAGATTGAAGTCGATAAAACAGGGGTGCATATCAGGCCGATTAAAGTAAAGAAAACAAGGTTACGGCTCCCGTTCAGTGAGGCTTCATTGCTTGCTAAGATAACGCCTGAACTGGCTCATGCTGACGAACTGGCCCAGCCTTTATCTGGCGAGGTGGGCGACTAATGGCGTCAAAATATATCCCCGATCGAAAGGATATTGTTATGCTTGATTTTGAGCCCACTAAAGGGAAGGAAATCGGCAAATATCGTCCGGCTATAGTGCTAAGCAGTAAATCCTACAACAAAAAAACAGGGTTGCTTATTTGTTGCCCAATAAGCACTAGTATACGCGGCGGACCTACCGAAGTTCCGGTAAATAACATCGATCACCCCTCCGTTGTTGCGGCAAGCCTGGTGCAAACCTTTTCTTGGGGTGCCAGAAAAGCCAAGAAAATTGCAATTGCTGAAGAGGGTATTTTTGAAGCCGTACTTTTACGCCTTCTCCCGCTGCTAGGCGCAGAAGAAATATTAGACGAGTTATCTGAATAGTAGAAACAAAAAAGCACCCTATAAAGGGTGCCTTAATACTGGAATAATGGCGGAGAGGGAGGGATTCGAACCCTCGATATTTCACACACCACTGCCACTTTTTCCTTCAAAATCAAATAGATACAAATCAAGCTCTGTTTGATTTTGTAACGATTGACCCACCCAATTGATCGGCCAACTCTCAGGAGTACAAATATACGCAAAGAATCTGAAATGTCTAGCGCTCAGGTCAGTCTGCTCATGCCAACGATCATATTTCAAGTTATTGGGAACATCTCGCAGAAATGAATCATAATCACCTTGCAGCTGGACAGATATTTTTCGTTTTTCTGCCCCATAGCGTAGTGTCGGCCTTTGAATGGATCATGCATAGCTCAGCTTGGTATGATCTAGGAGGATCATTCTACCATGCTGTTCTCAGTCACCATCGGATGCGACACAACCGCATTGTCGCCGGCAGAACAATTCTACGCTTTAGCTGCATAAGGCAAAAAGCATAGGTGTTTTCCACGTGAATTTCACTATTTGCGACACAACCTGACGCCGGAGCTTTTCTTTACACATATAGAAACTGGGAGAAGAGTTAAGCTCTTACCCAGTTTCTATATCAAGCGCCTATCAGAAGTTATACTTGGCGTTAACCCCTATCAAACGAGGTCTTAGTACACTGCCACTAAGCTGTGCGGTAAGAGCACCTTGGCAAGACCCTAGTTTCCTAGACGATCGATAGCTCCTCAAAATACCGCCTTTCGAACTCGATTGGAGATACCCCATCATTGTTCCCATGACGGCGGGTTGGGTTAAAGAAAAATTCAATGTAATTGAAGATCTCTGATCTTGCTTCATTTCGTGTATTGAAAATCTTTCGCTTGATCCGTTCCGTTTTTAAACAGGAGAAAAAGCTCTCCGCTACGGCGTTATCATGGCAGTTACCTCGACGACTCATGCTCAGTTCCAGATTGTTATCTTTAACAAACGTGCGCCAGTCAGAGCAGGTATACTGAACGCCTTGATCTGAATGGATCAGCACCTTGTCTTTCGGCTTCCGTCGCCAGAGAGCCATCATCAAGGCATCGATTACCAAGTCGGCCTTGGGACTACTCTTCATACTCCAGCCAACAACCTGTCGCGAAAACAGGTCCATGACAATAGTGAGATACAGCCAGCCTTCGTGAGTGCGGATATAGGTGAAATCAGTTACCCACGACTGGTTCGGCTCGTCTACTTCAAATTCTCTATCCAAAATGTTCGGGGCTACGTGGCTAAGATCGCCACTTTTAAACCCTCTGTGCCGTTTGTAACCACGCTGAGAGCGCAGACCGGCTTGCTTCATGATTCTGTAAACGCGGTTTTTGCCGCAACTCTCACCGTGGTCTTTCATGTCCAGCGTGATGGTCCTGTAGCCATAGGAAAAACCGCTTTCAATCCAGAACTGCTTAATCTGGCCCAGCAAGCGCTTATCTTCTATAGCTCTAGCGCTATCCGGCTGCTTTTGCCATGCGTAAAAACCACTGGGATGTATCTCTAGGACCCGACACATAGCGGCCACTGAAAAACGTTTGAGTCGAGACTTTATGAATGCGTATTTTTCTTTGACTCGCCTGCGAAAAATACCGCGGCTTCCTTTAATATGTCTCGCTCTTCGGTGACTCGTCTCAACTCAGCTTTTAGACGCCGCATCTCGTCTTGCTGCTCAGTGATCGTCTGGTGTTGCACGCTTGTATCACCGTATTTCTTTATCCAGTCATGAAGGCTCTTGTAGGTGATTCCCAGTCTTTTGGCTACCTCTGCGGCCTTGTATCCACGATCCGTGACTTGCTTGACAGCCTCGATTTTAAACTCTTCGGTGTATCGTTTTCCGCTCATGTTGGTTACCTGATTTTTGCGTTTATTATAACGCTATCAGATCTCTACGATACTAGGGTCTTGCCAGACACCTGGGAACTGTACCAGCGCGCACTTAAACGCAATGTAACCTTCTTTCCCGGTGAGCTTTTTTCGGCAACCGGAAAATACAAATCCTTTCTGAGAATCAATACCGCTATTCCCTGGAATCGAGAAACAGAGCAGGCAATTGCCATACTAGGTGACATTGCAAACGATCTGGTCTTGAAGACTTAGTCCTAATAGAGTCAGCCCTTTTAATAAGGATCTGACTCGAACGCCGCTAGAGGTTTTAAACCGCCGTTATTACCTGCTTTATTTTTAAACTTGAAGCTTCACCCTATTGCGATATAAATACAATTGCCCCACCTGATTGACCCACCAGGCTTGATGTCATATCTAAGCGTATATACAAGCTTTTGTATTCCAACAAAGATAGAAAAATCCAGGTCGCCAAGGACCTACGCGAAGCATGATCGGCCTTGTTGTTGAAATTAAGAAGAAGAACCCTCGCTTTGGCTATCGAAGAATTGCCATGCGGATTTATCAAAGTGTCGGCATACCATCAGTTGCTTTGCGGTGGGCCGGATTCTTCGGCAGCACCACAGCCCTATACTTGGGGGTAATAGTGTTGAGCCATCCTGGCTCACGTTTATCGGTAATACGACAGATAGCCTTTTGTCCCGGGACGCCGGCCGGATTATTTTCTCAAATGTGAATCCATCAACATGAGGACTTACACGGTGATGGCGGTAATAGATCAATTTAGCCGTCGAATTGTTGGATTCGCGATTCACGCCAGAGACCCCAGCGGAATCGACATCTTCCGCATGTTTAATTCCGTTGTAAGATTTGGGTCAATCATCCTATCACAGCAAGATTTGGCGCTGCTTATGCGACAGAACTACTTTTTGAACCCTGCTCACCGTCTAGCCCCTAGTTTTTGCTCTGGTGCTATCACTTGACGTATTCCTACAAAAAGAACAGGTACAACAAACACCGCAATAAAACCAAACGTTAAAAAGCCATATCCATTTGCAATCAATTTCCCCAGGCCAAATACTGAAGCTAAGAAAAGTGCTCCTAAGAGAAATACAGCCGCGATGACCGGACGAGTGAAATTAGGCATTTCACTCCCTCGACTATGAAAGGTCGAAGCTATACGTTCATTGACTGAATGAATCAAACCTACTCCAGTTTGAACCAAAGTACCTAACAATACCGCCTGAAATAAAATTGAAAACCAAGGCAAGCCAATGTGAGACAACAGTTCGGTACTGGGAATAAGTGCATGGCCAATTTCAGGATACAGGCCCATCATGGCAACAAATAGAAATACGGCTGGCAACATTCCAATCATGCCGGCTATAAAACCGGAGGCAATTGCTTCTCTGCGTCGCGTGATATGCGTAAGACAAAAGAAAACAGCGGGAACCGTAGCCAAATTATACCCGGCGTAACGAATGCCATCCAATATCCAACCTGACCTTACGATGGCAGTTTCATAGTTGGCTTGAATCACACCTCCAAAAACGAAAAAACAAAGCACTACCAAGGTAAAAAAACACAAATAGAGAAGAATAGACCAGGCACCCATGAATTTCTCAATAATATGACTTCCATAAAAAGCCAATATCCCAATGGAAATCAGCAAGCCTAAAGTTCCCCATAAGGGAGAGTTGAAAAATAAGTTATGTGAGATCTCTCCTGCCGCGGCACCGAGAACCGATAGGATCACGAGCATTAACAAAATCAGCAATATTTCATAGAGAAACCAAAAACGACCCAGCAGTTGCTTAAAGAATGACTTATAGTCGTAGCTCTGACTTACTCGACACAATTCAAACGAGGCCGCCATTACCAGACTCCAAATGAGAGCTGCGACCCCCATGGAAAACAGCCCACCGATGGGGCCGTGGGGTAGGAAGAACTCGACTAACTCTCTCCCTGTAGCATAGCCACCGCCAATAACCACACCTTGAAAAACAAGACCGGGTAAAATGTATTTTTGATAAAAACCGCTCATGTTGTAGCTCCAATATTATTACCCTAACCAATGCCCTAGAAAGTATATTTCTTAGCTTCGTATAGGCGAATGGCTCTCTCCCATAATTCCCCTACTTCACCATCACCCACTCGTGCTCCGCTCAGTTCCACAACAGGAGCAATTTGTTTGCTTGAGTTGGTGGTCCATATCTCATCGGCCTCTCGCACTTCATCCATTGTTAACACCCGCTCCTCAACGGGAATCGAACCGTCAGCACGCAGAACTTCAAGTGTGATATGTCGTGAGATACCCGGTAAAATTTGGGTATCTAGAGGCGGTGTCATAACAACGCCATCCTTAACGACAAAAACATTACTCTGGCTCGCTTCAGTCAATTCTCCGCGTTGGTTATACAAAAGCGTTTCGTCTAGGCCCTTCTCATACCCCTCTTGAAAATGGAGAACATTACCCAATAGAGACGTTGATTTAACCTGGCATCGACGCCAGCGCCTGTCCTCAGCAAGGGCTACTTTTAGACCCTTTTTGTCAGCTCGATTGGTGCAGTTTGGGTGCGCGTCAATGTCGATGACCATGCCAAAAACTGTGGCTGGAGTATTCTTCGGAAAACCGTGAAATCGACGCCCCTCATTACCGCGGCTAATTTGAAAGTAAACCCCTAAGTTGCCTTTGCCATTGCGCTCGATCAGGCCGGAGGCAATGTCATGCCACTGTTCGTCAGATAAAACGTCTGCCGCAAAGCCAATCTCAGCTAGGCCACGTTTCATACGTTGCAGGTGCAAGTTAAAGCCTACCATCCTCCCACCATAGGACGGCGTCACCTCGTAAACACCGTCTCCATATAGAAAACCACGATCAAGTGGAGATATTTTTGCGGCGTCTGCGGGCATATACTCATTATTCAAAAAAACAATCATCGTCCATATCCTTCAATTGAAGTTCAAGGGAATCTCAATACTGCGCAGCATATTTTGCGTTCTCATCCACCATAGATAGATTTATCACCGACATTGGCGCCACAAGCTGCGAATCGGTGATTTAAACTCTACCCGCCATGATGTCTTCATAGAGGTCAGGGTCGGTAGCACCCTCAGTCCCCACCACCAAGACCCGAGATTCCCTAGTAATATTTAATATTTTTGCATAGGATTCCGACTGCGATACAGCCAGCAGAACCCCAACACCCGCTACCGCAGACTCACCCGCCACCAACTTTTTATCACCATAATGACCACTTGCCAGTAGGCGCATACAAGGCGCCACTGAGCCCTCCGAAATTGTCATGAAATCGTCAATTCCCACAGACAATATTTCCCATGCCAGCAGTGAAACTTCGCCACATGCCAACCCCGCCATACATGTAGAAAGATCCCCCTCAACCGCCACGGGCTTTCCGGCGCGAGCGCTTTGCTGTAGACAGTTCGCCGCCTCTGGCTCAACAATCACAAAACGCGGGCGGTTTACCCCCCAGTACTGCCACAAAAAAGCGCACACTGCAGAGGCCAAACCTCCCACTCCACCCTGCAAAATGACATGTGTAGGGATATCACCATCCAATTGCTCAACGATCTCTTTCAGCATCACCGTATAACCGAGCGCTACAAACTTAGGGATTTCCATGTAACCGGCATAACTGGTATCAGACACAATGATGCGTCCAAACTCTTCCGCACCCAGCGCCGCCAGCCTGACTGATTCGTCATAATTGCCTGTGATCCTAATTACCTGTGACCCATAACCTTCAATCGCTTTCTTTCTACCTTCAGAAACACCGCTGTGAATATAAATGATGCATTGGCAGCCAAAAAGCTCAGCGCCCCATGCAACCGAGCGACCATGATTTCCATCTGTTGCGCAACTCACTACCACCTGCGATAAAATGTCTGAATAACGTTGATTTAGGAGATCTTCAATATTTACATCATTACCCGTTTTCGACTTTAAAATACGTTTCAACTGGACAAAAACGGCGTAGGCTCCACCCAGCGCTTTAAAACTTCCCAAACCGAACCGCGTAGATTCATCTTTATACCAAAGGCACGAAATTCCAACTTGCTCAGCGATACCCGCCAAGGAAACCAGCGCTGTCGATTCGTATCCTGGCCAAGAGGATATTTCTTCAAAAGTCTCTTGTACATCAGAGATATCCAAGATCGCTTCAAGTGCTTGCGGATATAAATTTGCTCTATCGGCACTTGGATTTTTGTAATAAGTAAGCCTTGAATTAATGTCGATCATTAGGAAACCTTTCGTTTGAAAACAACGTTCACCGAGCTGTATAAATGGATCTACACGAGGGTAACAATTAGTCGCTATCAAGCAGACCAAGGTACTCGAAGTTTGTCTGATCGAGTTGCCGAATTTTTTTGAACTTCATTGCCACCGCCTCCATGCGACTAGATATACTGTACGGCGCAAAGACGCCTTCAGATATTTCGGAAAAAACTATCTTTGTGTGCATACTGGAAACTTCGACGGCTATCATTGGTGAAAATGACTCGGTATTCTCAAATTCAAATATTTCTACAAAACGCCTATTTTTGTTGATACTTAACTTACCTTTTAAGACCTTACTCATGGCCTCGCCCGCCCCTTCAACAATGGGCGTAAACTCATAGACTGTATGGGCTTTGCTATCGTGAATACGAGTGACGCTTGGGAGATCGATCATTTGCTTCACATCTAAACGATAAACTTCTTCATCAGGGCTTGATTTTTGAAACTCTACAAGTTCAGCAGCTTTCTCATCTTGATAACGTTCTATTTGCCGTGCAGAAGGCCGTTTTCCCTCCAGTGACACTGAGGTCCATGGATATTCACTCACTGGATCATGGCGCTCTACTCGCGCTTCATCACCCGTTGTACGCAGAACATAAGCCCACTTTTGCGCATCAAAGGCACCCATATTAGAAAGTGCTTCGTTTAGCAAGATATCGCTGGCATTAACAGACGGGCAGATCAGCGTAGCCAGTGAAAACAAGAAACAGACATACTTATTCATATTAATCTCCCCCTATCACACAGTATAAATTCCGTAATCAGATCGAAAACCAACTTATCTTCATCAATCAGTAATATATTCTTCATAATTCACTCCCTTCGGATAGCTTTCAGGTGGTAGACGCGTCGAATGAAGGAGATGAATACGCCAATGCGTTTCGTCTCTAATTAGCAAGGCACTTTCCAACCAAACCTTAACTTTAATTTGGCTACCTTCTTGAACTACAGCCTTATTCCAATAACTAACGCTCACGATATCGCCCATAACACGGCAATCAATTACTTTAAAGAAATTCCTTCGACTCATCTCACCGCCAAAACCTTTTAGCGCCTCCAATAGGTCCTTTAGGGCCCATACCTCACCGACCTCTAGCAGCTGGAAATCATGGCTAACGTTGTGGGATATTTTTTCTTGATTCAACGAAGATATACCATCAAAAAATTCTTTAATTGCATGAAAACTCTCCGTATCTTTGGCCGGTACAGATACCGAAAATAGAGAAATCAAACACATTAAAATCAATGTTCTAATCATATTCATAGTACCCATCTGTAATTTCTCTATCGAAACCTAAGACTGATAACCCAGAAGCTTCCAATAATGTAGAGAGCTAATAAACAGTACTTGCAATATAAGTAACGCAGAGCGAACGCTGTTCCTTAGCCCGGAATACAAACTCCTTTCACGAACAGCAAGCCACCCTGCCCAAGCAAGCAGTGGGACACTGATCAAAATGGCGGTTGATGCAAGTTGTAACAGAAGCGTGGGGCCATTAAACAAGCGATTCGACTCCACCACGATCGTATACAACAGCGCGCCAAAAAACGTGAGTTGCAGAGCTGAAATCAGAGTATTACTCTTTAGATAAACGCTCTCACGAGAAGACCTTCTGGGAAAATTAAAGTTATGATAGAGGAAACGAAGGAGTGTGCCCGCCGCCACTGCTATTGTAATAAACCAAATCGCCAGATGTACAACTCGGCTTTCATACCAAGGAATGCGGAAAAACGCTATACTGGGATCGTCATTCAGAAACAGTGTGTCTACGCGCTTGCCTTTTTGGCGGGAGAATGCGATACGTCGTGAGTCATCTTCATTCGAAAAGTAATCGCCCATTTTTGGGGTGACAGTATAACGACTACCCAGTGACGATATTTCAAGCTTATTGTTCCCAACGTAGCTCACAGACAATTCAAATATCAAACCTAATAGTTTCTCGAAATTTGTCTGAGACAATCTATTAACACGAAAAGTACCTTCATAGTTTGCAAACTCCACATCGGGATTTCGCTGTTTTTTCGCATGTGGTGGTACGACGGGTACAAAACGTTTGTAGTAGGCGTTGGTTAGATCTTCAATGAGCTCACCGCCCTCATCCGTATTCACCGCTAGAAACAACCCTGTACCATCGGTTTTATCCAGAGAGAGCATTGTGTGGAAGAAATTGGAATCACCATCGTGATAAATCATGCGGTGTTCACCCACTTTTTTTTCCATAAAACCTAAGGTCCATCCGTTTAAAGACGGATGGTGAGCGAAGCTTCTCGAGTGCATCAAATTTAGGGTGGCTTCTTTCATTAAGCACCGGCCGTCTAAGCAAGCTCCATTTAAATTGGCCATCATAAAGCGCGCCATATCAGCGGCAGACGAGGTTAGTGACCCTGCCGGACCGATATTGCTGTTAAATTCGAAATAACCCTCTTCAAATACGCCATTAACTTGTTTATAAGCAATCGGAGGATACCCTTTTAGATTTAGAGGTATAGGTTCCCGAAAAGAACTATTGGCCATTTTTAGGGGTGAAAAGATATATTTCGTCACGTACTCCTGGAAAGGCATTCCACTGATATTTTGAACAATCAAACCTGCCAATGACGTTCCGTAATTGGAATAGGCGGAATAATGCCCCGCCGGCCAAATACGTCGCGGAATATATTCCGCGAGAACTTCTTCTAATGGCTTTACCTTTTTAGGGTCACTAAGAAACATTAAGCCCATCCAATGATCTTCAAAACCCGCTGTATGGGTTAGCAAATTAAAAATCGTAACGGGCCTATCAAAAGTATTGGGTATCGAAAAATTATTTAGGTGGAGGTTTACATCATCCTCTAACGAAAGCTTACCTTTTTCTACCAACTGCATAATGGCCGTCCAAGTAAACAATTTGGACACAGACGCCACTCGAAACAAACTCATATCTGGGTCAATGGCACGCCTACGAGCGTTATCATGAAGGCCATAACCTTTGGAGAACAACACCGAGTCTTTATCAACAACGGTAACCGCAAGCCCTAAGGTGTTATATTTCTGCAATGATCCTTTAATTTCTTCGTCAAAAAAATCGGCCAGTGTTTCGGAGTTTTTGTCAGTACTGCTGGCCTCTGCCAGGCTCAAAGCCGCAGTCATAAACAGTAGTAATCCACTCAATATGGCCGTTAAGAATCTCATGTTGGCCACCTATTTGCCCAAGGTCTGGCCTGTTCCAACTCGTATGCGAGTTCCAAAAGAGTTTTCTCCTGGCCGAGACCTGCAGAAAATTGACTACCAATAGGCAATCCGTCCTCCGTCCAATATAAAGGCACTGACATCGAAGGCTGTCCGGTACCGTTATATAAAGGCGTATAATCAATATAGCTTAAAGCCGATTCAATCAGAGTATCGCCCGGAACGGTTGGCCCCAGTTCACCAATTGTGGGGGGAATCCGTGATAAAACCGGCGATAGAATGACGTCGAAACAATCAAACATTGACTCCATAGACAGGGCAAGCTGCTTAAAAAAGTGCGCCGCTTTGTCCACGGCCCCTGTTTCCAAACGAGAAAAATAGCGACCCAGATACAGAGATAGAGGTTCGAAATCCAATGCTGACATTTTTCGTTGCATGGAATTTTCCAGATGATTTAGAAGTTGACCTACCCCTTCGGACATAACCGCCAAAAAAGCTTCTCGATAAACGTCGTAGTCTACTGGCAACGACACTTTTTCAACTTTATGCCCCAAGCTTTCACACAGGTCCGCCGTCGCTGAGATCGCATGCGCCACCTCTGTCTCAGGCATTGCCCCAGACAAGCCTTGTGTGTGAACACCTATCTTCAGACGCCTATTGTTTGGCGTTGCCACATATCCAAGCTTCGCATAGGGTGCTGAACCATCCTGACGTTCCGTTACCGCCAATGCAGCGGCCGTGTCACGCACGCTACGCGATAGATGTCCTTTAATATCAAACCCCCGCACGGCCAAGTGCCCAGACCATACATTTCGATATCGACTAGGCTTTAAACCAAATATTCCACAGCAGCTTGCAGGAATTCGAATGGAACCTCCGCCATCACTGCCCTGCGCAATTGCCACCATTCCTGAGGCAACCGCCGCGGCCGCACCACCGCTTGAACCACCGCTTGAACGACGCAGGTCCCAAGGGTTATAACTAGGCCCCAGCGCCAGTGACTCTGTCGTTGGCGACAAACCAAATTCCGGGGTATTGGTTTTACCCAGTACGTTGAATCCAGACTGTATAGCGCGCTCAACGAATACATCGCTTGAAGCAGAAACGTCACTACGCCGCATAAAAAAACGCGAACCCTGGCTGGTCTTCATTCCTTTATAGTCAGCCAAATCTTTAATCAGATAGGGAACTCCAGAAAATACGCCAGTGGGTAAACCCACTACGCTCGCAGAGATGGCTTCATCGAATTGTTCCGCCACCACCGCATTAAGCTTGTGATTAGTCCGCCTAATTTGATCTATGGAGGCCTGTGCTAATTCTTTTGCGGATATTTCTCCTGAATTGACTAGGCGAGCCTGTTCAAGCGCATCTTTCTTTAATAATTCACTAGGCACCGTGTTTTGCGTGGTTTCAATTGTGAGCGCTGTAAGCGCAGTCGCTGACGACGCACTCACTGATGCCATGGCCGCCGTACTCATTTTTAGGAGATCTCTACGATTGATGTGATTGCTCATTTAGTTCTCCTCATAAAACTTGCAATCCTAGTAAATTCCATTGAATGGAAAACCAAAATAAACCAACCATAGGAAGTGCTAACATCGCGTAACCGATACGTTCTTTCACAGAACAATTTGACACACAGGCTAGAGAAAATGCTAACAAAGATGTTAACCCCAAAGCATAACTCTCAAGGCTTAGAACTGCCTCAGGTGCCTGAAACCCACTAAATGCGATCTCTTCTGCATCCAGGGAAAGGAAGGTTGACAACAAAGTGCCAAGCAGTAATAAGGCTGAAAGCGCTGCAGAACACAGTGAAACGTTAAGCATTGAAAACGATTTTTTTGCTACCGTTCGGCGAAGAACGTAAGCTGCCACTAAAAGAGCCAACAGGCATAAGAATATTGAAAATATTAGGTTCTCATACCAACTCACACGAAAATAATCTCGGTAGGGTCGCGCGGAGAAGTGAATGCCGTCAAAACCGCCCGTATCATTTTTTAGAAATCCGAGTTCATCAGCGCTATCTAGAGAACGAAATCGACCTTCTGACACCCATGCATATTGCTTTTTCTGGTCGCCATCGTCGAATTCTATTTTGCCGCCACCAATATCAGCTACCGCAGCGTCCTCTAAAGCAAAAAGTAGCTTTGAAAATTTCGAATACTCCATACGCATTGAACGAAATGTACCGGTGTAGGCACTCACATCAGCTTCGGGCCTAAGTTTTGTAGCATCGCGGCGTTCAGGGAAGTATCGATCCATGAACAGCTCTGTTGGCAATCTGATATCCTTGCCAGAATTTCCACCCGTAAAACTATAGAAAATTCCTATATCTTCGCCCGGAAAAATTGTCATATAACTGAAGAAATAACTGGTAGCGCCACCATGGGCCAAGGCTCTGTATCCATTAAAATCTTTTTCAAAGAAACCATGAGCCATGCCGAGCATGCCCTCCGCGCTGGTGTAGGCTCCTGAATACATCTTCTCAAGTGTATTTTTTTGCAAAACTTGATGATCGAGGAAACGGCCACCGTTGAGCTGCATCTTCATGTAATTTGCCATATCCGCGCCACTTGAACTAATCGAACCCGCGGGCGCCCAGCTGCCGATGAATTCATAAGGCTTCTTTACCCAATCACCCCCTGTAAAATCATAGGCTTTAACACTGTTATGGCGAAAACTAAGATCATCCGATTCGCAGACATCCGAGTGAGACATATTTAGAGGACTGAAAATGAAGGTTTCGACGTACTCGCAATACCCTAAACCCGAAACTTCTTCTACTATCCGCCCTAGTACCGTTACCCCATAGTTTGAATAGGAAATAGACGTACCGGGTGCCCGCACCTGGGCTGGAGGATAAGACCGCAAGGATGTTTCAAGCGGCACAATATCCGCCTTATTGCGTTGATTTATTCCCCCTAAAAAACTTGCCTCAATTCCCCCGCTGTGAGTCATTAGATGTTTGATCGTCGTCGGCTCGCCAAAGGCTTCCGGAAACTCAACAACACTAAGGTAGTCATTCACATTGGCTTCTAGGGAAATTAACCCCTGCTCATAAAGTTGCATGATCGCAATGTAAGTGAACGTCTTGGTAATCGATCCGATTCTAAACAAAGAACTGTTGGCGTCTGCCAAACGATCACCTTCGATATCGGCGTACCCGTATGCCTTGTTCAGGAGCACCTTATTGTCGCTAACAATGGTTATTAGACCAGCAGTCGCATTCCTCTCGTGCATATGTCCACCGATAAGCCCATCTGCGAAGCCTTCCAATGCCGTTCTATTGCCTAGGTCTGGAACAACACTTGTCACTGCAAACAGCTTGGGAACTGCCATTAACAACACCAGACAGGCGATCAGTTGTTTCAAATAATTAGCCATGGTGTGTCGGCCCCCATATTGAGCCAAGCGCTCGCTTAAAGTTTTCACCCAGAACCTGTTGGATATTTTCATCACTGTACCCACGGCGAATCAATGCTTCTGTGATATCAAACATTCTTTTTGGGTGATCGATTCCTTCAATATCAATTTTGTCGCGAAACTCATAGGTCTCTCTGTACATGGATTTCAGCAAGCTTAGATACTTTTCCGGTAAGTCGTCATAACCATCAATGTCCGAGTCTGTACCAATGCCAACGTGCTCTATTCCTACCAAGTCCCTTACATGGTCTATGTGGTCTACAAAATGTTCGATGGTTGTGGGCTCCCTATGGCGAACAAAGTTTCGGACACCCGTAATTCCCATTACACCGCCCAACTTCGCCATTGCTTTAATGGCCTCATCTGTTTTACAGCGCGGATGCCCGCCCGCTAGCACCCGGCAATTTGAGTGTGTTATAAGCACCGGCTGTGCTGATACTTCAAAAGACTCCAATGTCGTTGCGTCACCGCAATGAGACACGTCAATGGCCATACCGCATTGATTCATCTTCTTCACGATATCGACGCCAAAGTGACTGATACCCCCGTTGTGCCTAGATGTCGCTCCCGAGCCAATCAGGTTTTGAGTATTGTAGGTTAGCTGTGAAACCCTTTGCCCGAGGCCATAAAACAGGTCAACGTCCGACGCCGATCGAAAGTGACTGGAGTTTTGTAGGCCCAAGAGAATACCTACAGGTCCATTACCTCTGGTACGTTCGAAATCAACCGCCTCGTCTATACGGATAAAGCCATCATTGTCGGCGATAAAGCCGTTGAGATAGGAAAACAGCTTTATGGCTTTATGGTAGGTGTCAGTGTCAGCGGTTCCTTGAGCAGGATGAAATACTTTTGTGCCTGAGTCCAAAATTCTTTGAATTTGAGAGCCCGACAAATCAAAGGGGTTGCCCCCAATCTCATCCGCTCGAATGAGTTGAAGGCCGTCTAAATCAGAAAGCATATCCACAACAATAGATCGGCCCAATAAGTCGACAGTTCTTGCCGAATATCTAACATCGGATCCCGCAAACACTTTATAACTGAGCGTGTTAATCATGGGAGTCATTAACAGAGTGCCCCCCTTAATCAGCGCGCGCCTAGACAACACTCTATTGGTTGGCCGCGTCATCATAGGCCTCCACATTACGGCTAAGTAGTTCCAGCTCTGTATAACGTGAGCTCAGCGCCTGCAATGATTGAGTTGAAGAGGGTTTTAGATAACGATCAAAAAATGCAAGAACATAGTCTTTAGTCAGGTTTTGCATGCGATCGCTGTCAACCGCTCCCACCATACCGATGTCTTTAAATAGACGCGTGTACATGGAGGCGTCCATGAAATTCATGTGTTCTGTCTCGGGAACAAGCACAAAATGACTGGGCCCTTCTGCATCAAAATGGATAATATCAGACATGGTATTCCCCATATTCGCCATCGTTAGAAACGGCGATGTTTGTGGCGCAGCGCCAGGGGAAAGTAGTGAAAATCCATCCAGGTTAATACCCGCAGAGCAACGATGGTCGATACTACAGGTCTCGATGGTCGCCTTACCACCCAATGAAAAACCAAACACACCAACACGATCAAGTGCCAATTTATTCTTAAAACGATTGTCAATGCCCTCGCTCGACCAACTCGCCAACTCATCCAAAATATAGCGTTGATCTTGACTCCAGACGTCCAGAGAATGACGCTCGACCTGCATCGTCTTTGGTGCAATCTTTATCATTTCTTCAATCAGACGTTTCTTTTCTTCTACGTCTCTAGAGTCAGTGAGTTGTTTATACAAACGTTCAACCAATGGCGAATCTGACTCTATATCAACTTCAACATCAATTTGATTGCTGCTCACTAGACGGCCGTCTGGAAAAACAGACAACATGTTCCAATAGCTGTGATCAATGGAGAACACCACATACCCATGGCTTGCCAACTCTTCCATAAGCACCGTACTTTGACGAGAGAACAGCCCCTTTCCATGAGAAAATATCAGCACAGGAAAAGCACCATCAGACTCTGCAACGCGAGCATCTTGGTAGGCGTTAGAATCGATGTTGCCTAAATGGCTCAGAAAGAACGAAAACGGACCAGCAAAATCCAAGAAGTACCGACTGTATAGTTCTGCATTAGGCCAATAAGGCGCTAAACTCTCGCTTTCAAGCTCAGCTGGATACCAGGCAGTGACCATAAGCTCTCGAATATCACTCGGATCAATAGTTTCTGTTTCACTGCGCGACTGATCGATAAAGTGTAGATCTGTCGTCCCAACCAAGTGAGCACCACTAGGGGCCGGTAATACAAACATAGGAAGAAAGTAAGAAGAAACTAGGGATAGGACCAACATTACACTGCATACCGCAAAAGAAAGTATGCGCAACAATTTGCTTGCACTCGGCTTAACGATACCTTGCTGAGATGCGATGAAAGAGGGAACATTGCGTAATCGTAGATGCATGGACCAACCCAGGAGCAATAGTGCCAGCGTATAAATGGGCACAAGCTGCCAACGCCAACCCTCAAAGTTCAAGTGCACGCCAAGAAAGATACACACCATCACCAAAAATATGGGTTTGCCTTTTGATACGAAAGTAATGCCATACGTCGACAAGAGCAATAATGCCGTTGAAGATGTCAGAGCGATGTCAAATATTTCCATGTATACCTCAGTAGTAACACGTCTTATCGTTTTGATAAGCCATTTAAAAAGAGACCGTCTCTTTGCATACAGTGATTATCTTGGAAAGCACGAGTAAGAACCTTCTTATTTTGTCTGCAAGTTAGATACATTCTCCTCAATTGAGGCCGCGTAAAATAATCGTGAAGTGAAAATTGCTTCCTAGTAGCTACCAAAACCATTGCCTAGGCCTTAGATAGGTGGATTTCCCTTTTTAGGCGTAAAATACTGGACAAAATACGCCGCTGCTCTAGGTGCAAAAGAAGACACTAGGTGACAATTCCTTACATAAGGAAAAATAATGCTGATTTACAATGAGCTCTCAACCAGCCATCTTCGACCAATACTATGCAACCAGACCTTACCGACATTAGAATTCTTAGCTCTCTACAAAAATGTGGACGAATGAGCAATGTGAAATTGTCACAGAAAGTTCACCTTTCCAAGAGTGCGTGCCATATGCGTACAACTCGTCTAGAAGAGTTTGGATTTATCAAACGTTACCGTGCAGTAGTGGATATTAATCGCTTGTTGCAATTTGATACCGTGATCGTGGAGGTAACGCTGGTCAGTCACAGCGCCGATGTGGTGTCAAATTTCGAAAGAAAAATCTATTCAGTACCTGAGATTGTGGAATGTTTTGCGATAGGCGGTGGATTTGACTACCTGCTCAAGTTTGTCGTAACAGATATCAGTCACTATCAAGAAGTATTTAATCAGCTGATTCAACCTACTATAGGTATCGACAAATATTTTAGTTATATCGTCACTAAATCCATTAAGAACTGCCAAGATTACCCCATAGAGCTTCTTTTAGCGCGTCAACGATCCGACCGAAAACCTTACGAGTAAGCTCAATGAAAACGAAGATTGAAAATACTAAGAAACGGATCTATTCCATTATGTGCATTGTGTTTTGCCAAGCGAGTCCCTCCATAGGCGATACTAGCTGCAGTATTAAAACCACATTCCAGACTCAGGAATCAATCTTCTTTGAGCATTATCCGGAGCTCGTTGTTAGGTTTCCAGGCTTAAACCAAAACACCCATCACGCGCGACTTGGCTTGACACACTTCTCAGACTCAGCGCAATCTAATTTTCGTGACGCTATGAGCAGGTTCTCACGAGTGCTCCATGGTTGCGATAACAAAGCGTTGCCTATAGATGAAGCGGATAATATCGCCATTATGGCTAACTTATTTCAATACTACGCCGGAGTAAACGGTATTCACTACGGCTACATTGACAGCTGGATCGGGCATTCACCTTACATCATTAATCAAATGACAGGACCACTAATATCTTTGCCCGATCAGCTGATCAACCAGTATCAAATACGAAACCAACAAGAGGCATCGGACTACCTGACAAAACTTCACAACCTTGGATTGTCACTCAATGAAATTGAACAAAAATATCTAGCCGATTTGAAAAAGGCCGTGATTATTCCCAAGCCTGTTCGCGAACGATCACTCACACAAATTCGCACATTCATGAACTCAAGTGTAGCGCAACACCCTTTGCTGCTGTCCTACAACAGAAAGATGGAGAGTAGTCAAATTAATCCAGGCGTACGGGAAATTCTAAATGAACAAGCGCTAAACATAGTCAGCTCAGAAATATACCCTCTGTACACCAGGATAGTGGCTCACCTTCAAAAAATACATCCAGAAAGTAAGCATGGCCCTGGCTTGTGGGCGCAGCCACAAGGGTCAAAATTTTATCAAGGATTAATTCGATTTCACGGAGACACTGACTTGAGTGCTAACGAAATTCATGAAATTGGACTAGCGGATACACACCGTATTATCGAATCGCTACACACAGAATTGGCTTCTATACAGCTGACGGAAGGTGCGGTTTCCGAGCGACTACGCTCTATGCATGAATCCTCCAACTACTTGTTCGATGACAGCGATACTGGCCGGGCAAAGATGCTCGGCACCATCAGAGAGGTGGTCAGTGACATACAAACCAAACTTCCCCTATGGTTCGAAGATCTTGAGGGCGTTGAAGGGGTCAACAAAACACCCATCACTATCGCCAAGGTTCCGAAATATCGGGAAGACAGTGCGTCCTCCGCATACTACACCGAGCCAACAAACACCGAGCGCGGTACTTTTTGGGTCAACCAGGGAAACTTACAAGCTCTACCCAGTTTTCTCATAAAGACACTGAGCTACCACGAAGCAATTCCCGGTCATCACTTACAGGCACTGGCGGGACTCAAGCGCGTAACACTGCCTAGATTAAGGCGAATCGCGCCCTACAATGCTTATGACGAAGGTTGGGCTCTGTACGCTGAACGTTTGGCCTACGAGATGGGAAGCTATGAAAATGATCCACTAGGAAACATTGGTCGCCTTGAAGAGGAGATTCTCAGGTCGATTCGTTTGGTTGTCGACACAGGCATTCACGCAAAACGCTGGAGCAGAAATCAAGCGATTGAGTATATGTACGCTTACTCGGGAAAGTCACTCGCGGAAGTTGAGTTAGAGATTGACCGATACATAGCAATGCCCGGGCAAGCACTGGGCTACACCTTAGGCATGATGAAAATTATGGAGCTACGCAAAAAGAGTCAAAAGAGCCTGGGAGATAGATTTTCAATTGGCCGCTTTCACACTGCGATCTTACAGGGAGGGCGTGTTCCTATGAAACAATTGGAACGCCAGGTTGTACGCCTAAACTTCGAACCATGATTGATGCCCATCTAGACTAAAGTAAATCAAGAACCTGATCGATCACTGAAATGAAGCTTTCCTCCAAATTTGGTCCACTAAAACTGTTTAGATAATGGCTTGGTGGAATACCTAACCCTTCATAACACACGCCATCGGCAGCCGTATACACCTCATTGGATAAGCTTAAACGCCAGCTATTGGGTAAAACAAACGTGTGTGCATCTGACAAGCCCCCTGCAGTTTTACTTCCCATTACTCTCACATGCTTCATTGTACGCATGGCTAAAGTAAATATCTCAGCGGCGCTCCCTGTCCGCTCGCTCGTGAGCAGCACCACATCACCAGAGAATTTTTTACCTTCCGCTGGATGCACGTAGATATTCTGGCTAGCGGTAAAATCGTCACCAAATTTTGCCTTTTTCGAAAACGCCAGCGTTTTGGTTTTGGCAAAACGATTTGCAATAGCTAATGCCAATTTGTCACGCCCGCCCGGATTCATACGTACGTCGATGATCAGGGTCTCAAACGGCTGTATCTTCTCCATCATTAGATTGAGAGCAAATTCCAGAGCTGCACTGTCGGCAATAATATCCGGGACATGCCCTTTAGCCTCACCCTCAACAAAACCATACATATAGTGGATAGCGACATAAGCGACGCTTTCAGACAAGCGGCCTCCCCATATCTGATCGTTACCTATTCGCCAGGTATCACTGAGCTTTTTTTCTAGAGTAGTTTCATATACTCGATTTTTATAGCTCAGATAGATTGCCTCGATGGAATTCCTCTTGGGGTCAAGTCGCTCGCCGTAGGTATCGATGAGCTTTGAAAACAATGAGGAACCCTGGCCCCCTTCAGCAGACCGCATGGGTTTGTGCTCTGCATCTAATACCGATACATGCGCATCGCCAAAGTCACGAATAATCTCCGACACCGATTGCCATAATGTGTGTGCTGTAGGAGTTCTTTCTATTGTTTTTCGATAGTTATCTCTGACGCTCAGCCAGTTAATATTATGAACCTCAAAGTTGGCATAGTTCTCATAGAAGTAGCTCCAAAAGACGTCAAAGTTGTACAGCACGTCATTTGAACTCATCAACTTGTCATCTGAACAACGTGCAGGAAATGGAACTCTCACAGCTTGGTAACGAGAAATTCCTTCGCTCAGCATTCGTTTAGTCGCCTCCCTGTGATCAGTAACATCAAAGGGAAGTGATCCCTGCCCTTTCGCAATGGCCTTGCAACTGATTGATGTCAAGGCATATTGCACCCATTGTTTCTCCGAAATTGAAAGTATGTAGTTGTACCCTTCTATATGCCAATTGCCCTGCATGGACGCCAACACTTCTGAATTTCGATCGGCTGCTGCATTGACCGGACCAAGTATTACAGGCAGTAACATGGCCAAGATTCGCTTAACAATGAGATGGATTTTTAAAGGCATATCATTCACTCCCACGAAAAGTAATTCACAATAGATCACAGCGAACTAGTTGAGCCCAACACGCTGTTTCATTGTCGAACGAATTGTATCTGAATCAAAACCAAGCCCGCTCTTAAAAACCGTTTCAATTCGATTTATGCTGCTAGGATCCTGTGAAATGAGCCCTTTAAGGAGCACAAGGTCTGCCGACTTCCCCACTTCTATCGTTCCAATTGAATTATCTAGGCCTAGATATCTAGCACCATTCAATGTCGCCATCTTAATGCTTTTCTCTAAACCAAAACCCGCCTCGAGAAGTAATTCCAATGCTCTTTGATTCGAAAATCCAGCAATTACGCCACCATAACCTGTGGGGTCGGTTCCAACTAATAATGTGCCTCCAGCCTCTACAAATTTCCGCTCAAAGATCATTGACCGTTCAAATATTTTCGCCCAAATCTGATCGTTGTCTTGCTGTACCTGTGCCCAGCGCGATTCATAGGCATGCCTCAAAACTGGAATAAGTGTGTCTAAAGCTGCCTTTGAAGCTTTAGGTCTGTTGGGAGTGTAGGTTTCCAAAACGGGTAGAGTAGACGTCAGCGCGACATTATATTTGATCAAAGTTTGAATTAGTTCGTTCAGCTCCGGCGCGTCCATGTCTGTCGCGAGCAAGGAATCAAAAATATCACCACGATTGTCACATTCATCGAATTTTCGGCCAGTATTGAAATCACTGATGCCCATGTAACCATGTTCGATATTATCAATACCCAGTAGTGCGGCTTCGCGATAAGTTACCGAGCAGAGGTGTGCGGTGACTTTTATCTTATATTTGTGCGCAGCATCCACAATCCGCCCCAAATCCGCTCGAGTGACATCGGTATACACTTTAAAGGAGGTGACACCCTCTCCAACCCAATAGGCCACTTGTTTTTCGGCATCGGCGGTGTCTTTTAAACGCTTCATTTTTAATATGGGTAAGCCCTCACGATTGAAAAATGGCGCACTGACATCCATATTGGGCCCGAAGGACAGCCCTGCCTCAATATCAGCTTTGAGATTTAGAACTGCGTAGGCATTCATTGAACCTGCAGTGCGTAAACTAGTAACACCACCCGCCAAATACAACAATGGAAAAGACCTTAACATTTCCATGTAGTCATCCCCCGCTGTAGGATAAAACATGTGTTCATGCATCATGACGAATCCGGGTAGAAGCGTTTTACCTCGACCATCAATCCGCTTTAGCCCCTGAGGTAAGTGCAAGCTCGAAGTTGAACCAAGGGCTGCGATTATTCCGTTTTTCACAACAACCGTTTTATCAATTTGTACAGGCCCGCCGGTACCATCTATGATTTCAAGGTGAGTGATAGCAAAAGCCGATTCACTGTGAGATACAAAATGTGGGTATTGCTTGTCGGAAAATGATGGGCTCGAAATAGAAATAAGTAATGAAAGGTAGAGATAATTGATTGTTTTTCTATGGATCAAATGAAACATAAGAACGGTTCTTAATTCAATATTAAAGAAATGAACAGGTACGTCACATAAAAAGACCCCTGCCCGGCGAGGGCAGGAATAATTTGATAGCCTTAGAAATCCTTAATAAAGTCAATTCCAAACGTACGAGGTTTTAGTTGAAACGCACTTGTACCATTGGGGCTAACTGAGACCAAGGTATCGTCGTTCGAGAGGTTATCCACAAAGAACGTTGCACTCCAGCTGTCCCTGCGCACGCCTACTCGAAAGTTGGTTACACTGTAGGAATCAAGCTGAATATCTTCTTCAAGTGCATCGAATGGATTCGAATCTGCCAAGCCTCTAAAACCTGCATCGGCTTTTCCAACATTTTGGTGATCGAGACGTGCAAAAACCGTCCCCATTTGAGCGGTGTCGTAACTGTACTCAATGGCATGGGCAATACTGAGATCGCGCGCTCCGGGCAATTCGTCTCCTTGGCTTATAAGTGTTCCTTCAACCGACTCCTTAATTTCAGTATCGTTCCAAGCCCAAGAGCTGGTGACTTCCCAGCCTTTCGCGGGCCGAAAAACAAATTCAAGCTCAGCGCCTTGAGATACAGCCCGACCTGCATTGGTATTGTAGCTAAGCTCAGACACAGGCTCTTCTAGCTCAACCTGAATGTCCTCCCAGTCGATGTAATACATCGCAGCAGTGAGTAACAAACGATTGCCAAAAAATGTACCTTTCAATCCCAATTCGTAGTTCCATAGCGAGTCAGAATCGTAGCTTTCAGGTGTAGCAGGCACTGGCACGGGAACAATGGGCACGTTGGTACCGCCGATACGGTACCCCTTAGAAACAGACAAATAGGTCATCATGTCGTCGTTTGGAGTGTAGGAAAGCACAAACTTAGGCGTTACTGCGCTTTCAACCGTCTCGCTAATAACACCAGGAACTGGGCTCAAGCCGACATCGGAATACTCCGCTGTGTTTTCAAACCAACGTAAGCCGACCGTCGCGGCCCACTGGTCGTCTATGGCGTAAGTGGTTTCGCCATAGACCGCAAGCTCTTCATCGAGAGTCTCAATGGCTACGTCAAACAATACGCCAAAGGGACCAAATTCCGGGATCTCAAATTTTGTGCCTGCATCGCGGTCACGCTCTAGATAAAATACACCCGCCACCCACGTTAAAGGGCCCTCAACCATTGAAGTGAACCTAAACTCTTGCGCTATAGTAATATTCTTATCGGGGCCTGAGGCCACCAAACTAAAGCCAGGACCAAGGCCATCTGTATTTCCTTGAAGAATATCGGTTTCTTTTTTACTGTACGTTGTAGAGGACATAAATTCGGCCCAATCCAACTGATATTCAACTTTGAGGTTGTATACATCAAGTTCTGTATGTAGGAAATTCCCTAGGGGTTCGTTGCGAACGCCTCCAACGCCTTTATTCCCCGCTATCACAGGAATTAATGACCCCGACTCGTTATTCTCGCTGCTTTCATGAGAGGCGTATGCGGTGATCTCTAAGTCACTATTGGCCCAATATTTTAATGACACACGATAGCCGTCAACATCCACGCTATTAACGTCGTCTTCTTGAGTGGCAAGGTTGTCAACAAATCCGGCTTCCCGACGCATCATGCCCACAGCACGCAGCGCTAACTTGTCGTCAGCTAGGGGAATATTCACCATACCTTTGACAGAGTAGCTGTCGCCACCGTCATCGATGGAAGAGACGGTGGTAGCAAGTTTGGCCTCAAACTCCTCTGTGTTGGGTTCATTGGTAATAATTCGAATGGCACCGCCAAGCGCACCGGAACCAAATAAAGTTCCTTGAGGACCTCGCAAAACCTCTACTCGCTCGACATCAAATAAAGTCAAATCTTGAACTGAACGCCCGCCGCGAGAATCATCAGTTGGCAATTCGTTCACATAAACCGCCACCGGTGATTGATTGTCGCTGATTCCCGTTGAGGTACTGACGCCTCGAATATTAAATGAACCTCGACCTGCGTCGCTTTCATTAAATGACAAACCAGGTACCGCGCGATAGAAATCTTTAAAACCCTGCGCACCGATGTCGCTCAACATATCTTCATTTAGTGCGCTGATGGAGATCGGTACGTCTTGAAGACGCTGTTCACGCTTGGTGGCCGTTACAATGATTTCCTCCAGCAGAAGAAAATCTTCTTCGGCGGACGCAGTGGCGTCCTGGGAAAATGCGGCGGGAGCCAACATCGCGCCGCTCCCAATTGATACCGCTAAGCTTAAAACACCAAACTTGAATTTTTTAGTGCTCGTGTGTAATTCAGAATGTGTATTTGTCAGTCTGATCATCTTGCGCATCCCCTTTAATAGTTATTTCGCTAAGCATCCAGCAATTAGATCAGACATATCGCTCACGGTGAACGGACGTTATTCTGAACATTTGCGTCACAAAAGGATAATGTCCACTTCGTATATCGGCGCTTTCGACAAGGAGAGCACACTGACCCCTTGAATTTTTCACGTTCAAGGGAGGCCAAAACGATACTTAGCTAAGCCACATTTACTGTGTGTTATATTTCCACAATTCCCGTAAAAATATAATGCAATCTTCTTCCTGAATTGTCTCGAATTGTAAGGGGGGGCTTGATCCAACTGACTTCTGGGAGATACAAAACTGAATGTGCAACACGGCTTAGAACGCTCATTGGATTATTTCCTGATGGAAGTTCAAGACAAACACATGGGGATCTAAGGCGATATTTAGTCCGCCTATTCAGACCATAAACGTCACGATGACCATTTCTCCTCGGCTCTACTCAAAAACTAACGGGCGCAGGCCTCACTGCCAAACTTCTGCCATAAGCACATAGCCTTTGGCCCGAATAGTTTTGATTTTGTGTGGGGTTTTTGCGTTATCGCCTAGCTTCCTTCTCAACTGACTGATTTTGTTGTCAATTGTCCGCTCCAGCCCGTCATAGCTGGTGCCTTTAAGTTCACGGGAAATAAATTCTCTCGACAAGGTATCTCCCGCGTGAATAGCCAGCAAGGCGAGCACATCAAACTCGGCCGCAGTCAACTCAATTGTCACATCGTCTAGAGTCACGTTGCGGCCACGAACATCGACATTGAGTTTTCCTAAAGTGACGCTGTGTGCCTTTTTCGGCGATACGGTTTCACGCCTTAAGAGTGACTTAATTTTTGCTAGTAAAAGCCTGGGTTTAACGGGTTTAATCAAGTAGTCATCAGCGCCAAGTTCCAGCCCAACAATTTGATCAATTTCGTCCTCTCGGGCCGTGAACATTAGTATCATCCCATGATAGGACTCGCGAATTCGCTTGCATATAGAGATGCCATCTTCTCCGGGCAACATCACATCCAGAATCAACAGACTGGGCTGTTCCTTAAGAATACGCTCTGCAGCCCCTGTTCCTTCACGCAGCCAAGACACACAGTAACTCTCTTGCTCGAGATAGTCTCGTATCACCTCGCCCAGCTCCACATCGTCCTCAACCAACATTATTGTCAATTCTTTATCATCCATTGGTACGCCATCCTTACTTAATCAGCCCCGTGCCTTTGGCCACTTTACCACAAATTTCGCACCACCCAATTCACTGTGAGTCACCCAAACTTCACCACCGTGCCACACCGCAATTTGTTTGACGATAGCCAATCCTAAGCCGGTTCCACCCGAATCCCGATTGCGGCTTTTTTCTAAGCGCTCGAAGGGTGCAAATACCTTATCTCGATCTTCCGGCGGAACACCGGGTCCGTCATCTTCAACAGATAAGTAATAATGGCCTTTGCTTTCGCGTAATCCCACACACACTCTCTCTTGTGCATATCGCAAGGCATTAGCAATCAAATTGTTGAGCGCACGGTTCATGTAATACTGTTCCATACAAACAGGACCTGACACGTCTATTTTTCTATCCAGAGAAATTTCAGGTTTACGCTGGCGCCATGACACCAACTCCCGCTCAATCCAAGCATCAGCATTCACATTCACCTGTGAGAATTCTGGTTTCTCTCGGTCGAATTTTGCATAAAGAAGAATTTCAGACACAAGACGATTCAGCTCATCAATAGAGGCCTCCATACGCTCAAGCTGTTTCTCTCGCCTAGGCTCATCATCGGTGGTTTTCAACAGTTCCAGAGAGAATTCTAGGCGCGCTAAAGGCGTTCGCAGATCGTGGGATACGGCACTGGTAAGCATTTTATGTGAGTTAAACAGCTCTTGAATGCGGTCTGCCATCGTATTGTAAGAGGAGGCGTAATTGTTGAGGTTACTGCCTCTAAAAACTTTGGCCCTAGTCGCAAGCTCCCCCCGACCAAAGGCTTGTGTCGCACGAGAGAGGCTCAATATTGATAGCCAGGTTGGTGTTAACCAAAGTAATAGTGGCAACAGAACAAAAAAAGCTCCTAAACCGTAATAAGTCGAGAATGCCGATATTTTGAAATTATTAGCGTTGTCGGAAATTGGCCCCCAAACCAAAATTTCATCGCTACTCGCTACCTTTTGCAAGATATAGTCTGCTGGAAAATCTAAGCCAGAAGAGGCTTCATTGCTCAGCGCCACCAAATATCCCGCCAATAAGTCTTCTCTCTCTCGATAGTTTAGTGTCAAATCAATAGAACCCAGAGGCAGTATATTGACCGGAAACGTATAATTTTTCGCTACGTCTTCAACGATCCCACCCCACGCAGTCGGCGATTCTTTCGCTAGCCTTTGTTGAATAATATAAAAATCCCCCATACCCATTCTTTTTCCAGAACCCATCAAATGATGGGGAATGATGCGGCGATCTTGAACTGTCAAAACCTGGCCGGAGTTACCAACCAGGTGATTAGAGGACTGATCTTCAGTGACAACTACTTTACGTTGATCGATCGCCTCTCGCTCTTTTACAGTGAACACCAATTGATTTAGATCACGTAATTCAAGATTGTAGCCATAGGCGTCTTGCAGCTGCGAAAACCTCTGCGCTCGTTCATCAAGCTCAACCGACTCAAGCTCATCCACCAGTGTTTTCACCGTTCCTTGATTGAGATAATTGGTCTCCCATTTCAAGAAAGGAAGAATCAACTGGTCATTGAACAATGGGAATAGTAGTTGCTGGCTCACGATCCCCGAAAAGAGAATGATTAAGCCAAGTCGAATAATAAAATTAAGCACTGTGCGGTTTCCTGATTAGTCCTTGATAAAAAGATATCACAGACAATCTAACTAAAAACGCCATTTTTGTCATGAAATGTCTCTATGAGCACGATTCCATCATTCTTCGATTGAATATACCCCTAAGGAGATAAACCCAGACAATCGCTGACTATTCGTGACAGAAGCACGCGGAGAGGGCTGGTATCTTCGCCTCCAGTTCATCGACACCAACAAACCAACCATTGAGGAATATTATGAATACGCTCATCAAGGCAAGCTCGCTTATCTTAGCCGCCGGACTTTGCCTGCCGGTCGTTGCCAACGCTGAAAGCTACACCGTAAGCGCCAGTCTACTGGCGGGCCAGAAAGCCTATAAAGATGACTGGTACTCACAAGACAGTATTGATTGGGACGACATTGACCAACAAAGTGAAATCGGCTTCATGTTTGACCTAAAAGGTGAGAATTGGCCTGTAGCCATAGCCCTGGACTATTTGGTCAGCGGCGAGACGAAAAAGGAAGACGGCCTTAGCCTCGATCAGGGCTCTATGGAAATCCATTTAGGCGCGCGCTACCTATGGGACCTAGGGAACGGGAACTGGCATACCTATTTTAATACCGGAATCGCGTTCATCGAGGTTGAGCGCAATCGCTTGGTCGATGGTACCCGTCAGAAAGCCAGTGAAAATGCCACCGGCTACTGGATTGGGGGCGGCGCTTATTGGGATGTTATGGACAACGTGAAGGTCGGTTTTGATCTGCGCTTTTCAGACGCTGAAGCCACGGTATTTGATCAAGATATTAAAGCGGGCGGTACGCACGCTGGTTTCACGATCGGTTATACATTTTAACCTTAACAAGCCCTTCAAATAGCGTGACCCCAGCCGTTTGGAGGGCCGCTATCTACCACATCAGAGAAAGAGTACCCCCATGAAGCAGGCAGCACTAAGTATTAGGAATTGGCGCCCAGCTCGTCTTAAGAAGGCATGCTCCGGTCGCATTAAACTTAGATCAGGGGAATATAGCCTCCTGACCAGAGAAGATGACACGTGTTCTTTATTGACGATCAAAGGACAGATGACGCTTGCCAATTGTCGAGCCATTAAAGAGCAAGTGCTGTGTCAGTGCGGCAAAGGTAGAGATCTGCATATAGATCTCAGCGCCGTTGACCTCCTTGACAGTGCTGGTCTCGCGGTGCTTCTCGAGTGCCTAAGCATCCAGAAACACTCTGGAAGCACCCTTAGGCTGCTGGGATTGAGAGGGTCTCCCCTCGCCTTTTTTAACTTAAATCGATTGGATCACTTGTTCGAATTATCTGGTCCATGTGGTAATGAAGGTCCTAGTTCACGCCCCAAATGCTCTCGGATTACACCGCTACCCATGGCCGCTAATAGCGAAGTGTCATCAAATCCAAACCAAGCCGCCAATTCACACATTTGCTCGGAATGGGCGTTATCAGGACAGTCTCGCCACTGCGCATGACAGACCGGCTATCCACTAAATTCAATCAATAATTTTTACTTCGGTTGGAGTGAGATAACGATAGACGCTAAAGCGAGTGCTGGAGACCATCAATGAGAAATTTAGTAAACCATCAAAATTTCCAGGTTTTTGTCATGTCTTTACAAACTGTCGCAACATGGATTATTTTCAGTGCAAAAGCAGGCCGCTAAACCACAGAAGTGTCAAGCCATCACTGCAATATACAGAGCGCTTGTGAGTACTCTTCTTCTCCTTGTCCTAATCGCCGCATGCAAAGCGGAAAACCAAATAAATGAACATGGCACGCACTTTCTCTGGGGGGTGATACCCAATCAGGAACCTTTGTTTATTCTACAAGGGGACAAAAAAGGTGAAGGGCTTGGCGACCTACTGTACAAAACACTGCAATCAAAACTTCCTGAATATGAGCACGCCTTATTCCATGCTCAGTTTTTACGTTTACTGGCTGAAGTAGCGGCAGGCAAACAATTCTGTACAATAATGGCTAAAGCTCCAGAACGTTCCACAAAATTTACCTTTAGTAAAAGACCGATTGTTCTTACTCCTGCACCTCGACTAATTGTCGTAAGGGAAAAGTTAGAGGCGTTTCGTCGGCAAACGGGGTGGAATTATGGTCCCATCGCGCTTGATGAGATACTGCAGATGAACCCGGATCTTCGCCTAGGAATACTTCACGGCCGTACCTACGGGAATAAAATTGATGCCATCCTAAACAATAGCGATCCTATGAAAAATCGGCTCTATAGACATTCAGGTTTTAGTGGCTCGCAAGGCTTACTTCGCATGCAGCTTGCAGGCAGAGTTGATGCAAGCTTTGAGTCCCTCTGGCAGATTGGACCCACACCAGATCGAGATGAAAAACGCGTACTAACCATTCCCATCGCTAAGCTACCCAAATACATCGAATTATATATAGGCTGCCCAAAAACAACTTGGGGGGAACAGGCAATAGACAGGATTAATACAGCGGCCCAAAAGAGCCGGCGGTCTCTGCGAGACATTCCTGAGCCCTGGATGCGTAGGGAGGAAATACTCGCCTATCGAAAAAAATACGACCAACTCTACCACTGGAAACAGTAGAAACTAACAGAATGAGGCCAGCTATGTCATGTGCCACCAATGCATTAGCTAAAATACAAAACTTTTGGCTATATGCTAAATAGTCAAAACTCAGTTTCCAAAGACATATAGGCTTATATTAATCATTATTTTATGACTTACTTGAGGTAAATTTATCATGTCAGGAAGTAAAAAACCCCGCAAAGCAACTCTTAGTGTCTGGGGCGGAGAGTGCGAATACGAACTTTATGAACGCTCTACCCAAGTGCCGGTAGTCCACAGCGTATCTTTTGGCTACAAAGATATCGACACTTGGCACGCAGTCGCTTTAGATAAGGAAGAAGGCCATATTTATTCTCGCAACACCAACCCCACCGTTCGTGCGTTCGAAGACAAGGTGAAAGAACTGGAAGGCGCAGAAGCGGCCACCAGCTTTTCCTGTGGCATGGCCGCAATCAGTAACACCTTTAGCACATTCCTACGCCCGGGTGATCGTATAGTTTCAATCAAAGATAGCTATGGAGGCACCAACAAACTCTTCACTGAATTTTTACCGCCATTGGGTATTGGGGTTACCTTGTGCAACACTACAGATCACGAAGAAATTGAAAACGAAGTCGCCAAAGGCTGTAAGATTCTGTATTTAGAAACCCCAACCAACCCTACCGTGAAAATTGTTGATATTGAGCGTTTGTCGCAGGCAGCAAAAGCGGTGGGTGCACTGGTGGTGGTGGACAATACCTTTGCAACGCCAATCAACACGAATCCACTGGCCCTAGGCGCTGATATCGTTATCCATAGCGCCTCCAAATTCCTAGGCGGTCACGCAGATGCATTGGGTGGTGTCGCTTGTGGAAATAAAGACCTGGTGAAAAAATTATACCACTACCGCGAAATCAATGGGGCTACACTTGCCCCAATGGATGCGTACAGTTTATTACGCGGCATGAAAACCTTGAGCCTACGGGTTGAGCGACAAAACCAAAGTGCCATGGCAATTGCCAAATGGTTGCAGGCGCAAGACGTAGTTGAGCAGGTTAACTACCCGGGTCTTGAGACCCAAGTCCATCACGATGTAGCTAAAAAGCAGATGCGCGGTTTTGGCGGCATGTTGAGTTTCAGTGTAAAAGGCGGTTTGAACGCCATTAAAATATTCTTGCCTAAATTAAAATATGCACACATGGCTGCAAACCTGGGGTGTGTTGAAACCGTTGTGGGCCCTCCTGTTGTCACTAGCCACGTTGAATGTACCGCCGAGGAGCGCGCCTCTGCAGGCATCCCAGAAGGATTAGTGCGTTATTCAACCGGGATAGAAGATGTTGAAGATTTGATTGCAGACTTGAAACAAGCCTTGTCACACATCAACTAGTGGCTTAGGTACTTGGTGGGGCTCGATATTGAAATCAGTCCCAATTTTTCCAAACCCCTCCGCGATTCGCTATAATTGCTCGAGAATTCACCGATACGGGATTATAGAACCTGATGCCTCCTGAAAATACGATCACCCTTGTGAATGCCTTGTCTCTTTTTGGTGGCCTGCAAGGAATCGTTTTCGCCTTTATTCTACTAGGACTAGCAACGAACAACTCACATGCCAACCGATATTTGGCACTAATTCTAGGTATTTTGGGCGTTATTTTAATTCACCAATTTTTGTTAGAATCGGGTTATATCCGTTACGCAGCTTACCTTTTGGGGGCCTCGAGCCCCTTGGAAATATTAATTTCACCAGCGCTCTATTTGTATGTCCGTACACTAACAGTCGCAGATGATAAAAAAATCAGTCGTCGCTGGATTATCACCCCTATTATTATCATTTGGGTCTTGTTACTACCCTTTCTCTTGGCAGATTTCGATGTTCGCTTATCATTGATTAACAATCAAACCAATGGAGAAAACAGTAACCAACTACAAAGTATTTCCTTTGCCGCAGTGATGTTGCTATCAGGTTTGATGTTTACGGCCTGTATAGCCTTGTCTTTTAAGTTGTTGTTCGCACATAAACGCAACATTGCCTTTTTCTTTTCTTACCGCGAGAATGTTGATCTTGCATGGCTGAGAAACCTATTGTTGGTTATGGTGGCCTTCTGGGGAATGATGGTTTGCTATTTTATCCTACTGCCACTCTTTGGTATGAATACAGAGGAAGGTATCAAAGCGCAGGCAAGGGTTATGTTTCTAATTTTGGACATTTTTACTGTTGCGGCCACGTTTTATCTGGGAGTAATGGGCCTGTTGCAGCCGAGGGTGTATAAATCTGGGAATTTGCAGGTGCTTTCGGAAGAAAATGAGGGCAATGAGGAAAATGATAGTCCACATGCTCCTCAAGCCACATCAACCAAGTATAAAAAATCAGCCCTTGACCAGAATCAATCTCAGCGGATTCTAAAACGCTTATTGGATGTCATGGAGCATGAAAAACCCTATTTGAAAAGCGACCTAACACTGCCAGATTTGGCAACTTTGTCTTCCACAACACCCAATTATCTCTCGCAGGTCATAAACGAAAAATTGAATATGAGTTTCTTCGATTATGTTAACGCTCATCGAATCGAAACCGCGAAAAACGTACTGATCAACCCCCTCCCCAATACACAGACAATATTGGATGTGGCAATGTATTCAGCCTTTAATTCTAAGTCCGCATTTTACTCCGCCTTTAAGAAACAAATGAACATGACCCCAACTGAATTCAGGAAACGCTACGCATAGCCTAGGCTGTAGCAGTCTGTCCTCCCCTACACATCAACACATTTCTAGGGTCCTCCCCTGTAGGGCGGGCCGATTTGAGACGAACAAACCAGCAAAATGCTCATCAAGTTAGGTGATTCAGTTGAACCATTTAGCTGAATGATGGAGCTTAAAAATACCCCCATCAAACATAAATGCTCAAAGCCACCGTCATAGTGCACTGTCTTTCAGCTACAACCGGAAAGGAAATGGAAAACACGATGAAAACCCAATTGAAAATCAATGGCCTAAAAATTGGCATAAACATACTTATTGCATCAACAATATTAACCACTGGGTGTGCGGCAAATATGGCCGCGAATGGTCAAAACGGGCCGGATTTGAACATCGTTCAACAGGAAAAGTCCCGCCGAGACATTGAGCGGCACTTAGGTGCTCCAGAAAGTGTGTTGATACTAGAGAATGGCCACCAAGTAGCAACCTATAACGTGGAAGCCAGGACTAAACCTAACCTTTTACGTGCTGCAGGGCATGGCACCATGGACTTGTTTACCTTAGGCCTGTGGGAAGTTGTTGGCGGACCAACGGAAATGTATATCGGTAGAAGAGTCTCTGTTGCCGTTGAATATGACCGCAATGGTCAGTTTATGGCCTTAAAAGAAGTATAGGCATCCACTATTGCTGAATGGATATTCAGAAACATAAGCACCAAAGAGAGCGTAAAATGAAGTTTAAACGGGAAAAATTATCACCATTTCAGGATCAAGACTGTCAACTTACTCTAAAAGAAGCTTTGGCAGAGTTCTATTCAGTCAATTCTCATATCTTCTCGCCTCCTAAGCCTGATACAGAATGGACAGAGCTATTAGTTCATCACGACGTAGGGCACGTATTTTTTGGCGTAAACACAAGTATTATGGATGAAGCCGCTGGAGATTTTTGGACGCTATTGGGAACAGATTTAAGCTTCAGGGAATATCTAGCGTATGCGAAATCGCCGGAAGGAAAACAACTCGTCAAAGACATCGGATTTGTAAATATCGTTAAAAGCCTTTTTTTCGGGATGCCTCTTTTATGTAGAATATATAAAAGAACCAGAAAAATGAACCGTAAATGGAAAGTAAGAGATTATCACAAGTACATGGACACTCCTTTGGTAAAAATACGCAAAGAATTCAATTTGGAAGTTCTAAATTATGAGCCTGAGCATTTAACATAGGTAAATCATCCTGCCCAGTCCTACTTTTTTAATCAGGCCACAATGGGGTGCTATTCATACAACGAAACACACTGCAACATATAATGGCGATGGCGATGGTCGCGAAATACAACCCCGCATATTTGGTTAATCATTGCCTGCGCAAGTTACGCCTTTGGTATTTCAATAGTATTGAATCGCATCCGCCTGTATGGTGCGATTTACTAGTTTTCAACAAACTCAATGAGCGCAAGCTCGAAATCAAGCCTACATCAACCGTCTTGCACTATTAGCTGAACCTTGTATTATTTCCGCCACGCACAGCCTGCAAAAATTGACCACTCACCTACTATTTACCCTGCTTAAGCTCTGCCAACCAGGCGGCGTAAAATGGGTGATGGCGGTAATAAATCAATTTAGCCGTAGAATCATAGGGTTCGCAATTCACGCAGGAGACCCCTGTGGAGTCGACATCTGCCGCATGTTTAATTCCGTTATCAAAGGTCAATCTCGATTGCCAAGTACCTTTCCTCCGACAATGACCCACTTTTCAAATTTCATCGATGCCAAGCCAATCTCCGGATTCTAGAGATCGACGAGATAAAGTCGGTTGCCTACACCCCTTAGTCCCATCCATCTATCGAGCGATTTTTCGCAGTGTCCGAAACGAGTTTTTAGACTATACGTGTTTTTGGAACTCACAAGACCTCCAAATACAACTAAATCAGTACAAATGTTATTGCAACAACACGCGCGGCGACTGGAGTCTCGATCACCTCACGCCAAATCAACAAGCCGAGTGCGATAACGCACCGGCGAAAGTAGAGCCTATGCGCTCTTTGCGCAGGCAATCACATTGCTCTGGGCTATTCCACACACCAATCGCAGCTTAAACTAGGGTTTCGCAACATACAGCCATATAGACACAATAAAGGGATCCAGTAGTCTTGAATCAAGCGGTTTCTACCACCGTTGAACTTTCCGGGCGAAACATAAGAAAATACCTGGTTAAGCTGTTCAGTGGTCCAGCGTTTACGTTCATCGTCTCGACGCTTTGTCGGTTTTTTTCCCATCTTAACGGCCGCAAATGGATTTGTCGGGCAGTACTCCAGAATCACACACCAGCCGAAAAACTGTCTCACGCTGCTGAGATAATCACAGTTTGTCTTATAGCTCCGTTTTTGACTCAATAACTCATTGCGATATTGCATCGCGATTTTTGGAGAGATATGTTGAACCGAGCAATTTTTCGCCCAGCGAGCGAAGTGCCCCACTCTGTGCTCAAGCTGCCCCAGCGTCCGATTGAGTATACTGTCGGCCCTCTTCGTCTCTAAGGACTCCTCAAGAGCTTTATTGAGCGTAACAGCGGCACTCGCAACGACGGGCGTCTGCGTCTCAGCCATTGAGGCTAGCAGCAGATTGTCTATATCCGCGTGGTTAAAATACACCCGCCTAATTCCCTCTATGGTTTTACTAACAGAGGTATTAAATTCTTTGACGGACATCTGATGAATAGGCGTCCGCCATAGGCGGCGAAGGGCAATGGCACACAAAGCGTTTCGCTCTATGCCGATCGTTCTAGAATGGGTTTGCAGAGAACACTTAACCGCGAAGGGAAAGCCTCTGATTCTTAAAGGTTTTGGAAGTGTAATTCGGCAGTAATATGTGCCGTTTTTATTGCGGTATAAATACAATTGACCCACCTGATTGACCCATCAGGCTTGATATCATATCTATTTGTCTATAAGACGTTGATTTTAAAGGAAAAAATAATGGCGGAGAGGGAGGGATTCGAACCCTCGATCAGGTTTCCCCGATACTCCCTTAGCAGGGGAGCGCCTTCGGCCACTCGGCCACCTCTCCGAAACAGGGCGGCATAATACCACACTAAAAGAGAAATCAAAGACTTATATTGAAAAATTAGTACTAAAAATAAAGGCTGTTATAAGGCGGGTAAAAAACGCTGAAATAGTAGGCAAAAACAAGGCAGCCGAAGCTGCCTGTGACTCTGAGTTTGAGCGGCCGATGTTCTGGCCTTAGCTGCGCTTATGAGCTCAGCGTTTGATCAACATCCAACTCAGGGTCTTGTTTTTCACGCTGTATGCGCTGGTAGATCTCTTCGCGGTGGACCGCAATTTCTTTTGGGGCATTTACACCAATTCGAACCTGATTTCCTTTGACTCCAAGAACCGTAACGGTTACTTCATCACCTACCATCAGGGTTTCGCCAATCCGGCGTGTCAGTATCAACATCACACTTCTCCTTCCATCATCCTATTAAAACAGAGGCTTCGATTGAAGGCCTACTGCCGGTTCCCATAACCGAGCTTACCACCCAGGTCGCATCTCAGTGCGCTCTTCGGGCTACATATCCTAAGTATCGACCATATTTACACAAAATGACAAATAATACCCTAGTTAGTACTAAGTGTTTTAGTCTCATTTTCTGCAACACCTGCGAATTCTGTTATAAGAATAAGTATTATAATTGCAGTAAAATACCACGGCGGGGATTATCACCCCACTTGCGCCGCCAAACAAGCTATTAAGCTTTTGGATCTGCATCAAGACCAAATGCTGTGTGCAGCCCGCGAACCGCCAGCTCAAGATAGCGCTCATCAATAATCACTGAGATCTTTATTTCAGAGGTGGTAATCATCTGAATATTGATACCGTCATCGGCCAGAGAATTGAACATTTTGCTCGCCACGCCCGCGTGAGAACGCATGCCAACGCCCACAATAGAGATTTTCGCTATTTTGTCATCTGTGGCAACGCCGCGTGCATTCACCTCATTGGCCACTTTACGCAATACCGCTTCAGCGGCCGCCATGTCATTCCGGTGTACCGTAAAGGTTAAATCGGTGGTGTTATCAGCGGCAACGTTTTGCACAATAACATCCACTTCAATGTTGGCTTCACCAATAGGTGCCAAGATACGACTGGCCACGCCTGGGGTGTCAGGCACTCCGAGTACAGTCACTTTTGCTTCGTCTCGGTTAAAGGCAATGCCAGATACTACGGGCTGTTCCATTTCAGAATATTCCTCATCAAGAGTAATCAGGGTGCCGGGGCCTTCCTGGAAGCTGTGCAGCACGCGCAAAGGCACACCATACTTTCCAGCAAACTCAACAGCACGAATTTGCAATACCTTAGAACCCAAACTGGCCATTTCCAGCATTTCTTCAAAGGTGATTTTTTCTAAACGTTGTGCCCGCTCAACCACGCGAGGGTCAGTGGTATAGACACCATCAACGTCGGTGTAAATTTGGCACTCATCGGCTTTCAAGGCCGCGGCTAAGGCAACGCCCGTAGTGTCTGAACCGCCACGGCCCAAGGTGGTAATGTTGCCGCTTTCATCCACACCTTGAAAACCTGCTACAACCACTACTCGACCGGCATCGAGGTCGGCGCGCATGTTACCGTCATCAATTTCCTGAATACGAGCTTTCGTATGAGATTGGTCGGTAAGAATCTTAACCTGACCACCGGTATAGGAGCGTGCGTCCCAACCCCGTTTCTTCAGCGCCATACACAAGAGCGCAATGGTCACCTGCTCGCCGGTTGATACCAAAACATCCATTTCACGAGGGTCTGGGGTCTCTTGAATTTCGTTCGCTAAACCAATCAATCGATTGGTCTCACCACTCATCGCCGACACTACTACCACAAGGTCGTGGCCGGCTTCACGGAAGGACGCCACTTTATCGGCAACCGCTTGAATGCGCTCTACCGTACCTACTGAGGTGCCGCCGTATTTCTGTACAAATAAACTCATGACTTAATATCTACACTGAAGATTCAGGTTCAAGCTCAGGGCCGAACCAAATAGGGCGACAATTAAACACTAAAAAGCTCTAAATGTTAAATTTATAGGCTAAATAGTTAGCAAAATGGCTATTTAGCCTATCAACTAGCCCGAAACTTGCTGTTTTACCCACTCCGCCACTGACGCCAGCGCGGCTGGAAGTGCCGCTAGGTCAGTTCCCCCGCCCTGAGCCATGTCGGGACGACCGCCGCCTTTACCGCCCACCTGCTCCGCCATATAACGCATAAGATCACCCGCTTTTACTTTGCTTGTAGCGTCTTTAGTGACACTGGCAACCAAGGAAATCTTATCGCCATCAATTGCCGCAAGCATCACAACGGCCGTGCCCAGCTTATTTTTAAGCTGATCCGCCGTGTCACGCAGAGACTTTGCATCAACGTCGCCTAAATTCACGGCTAAAACTTTAATGCCCGCAACATCAATGGCGTCGCCCAGCATGTCACCACCAGAGGCACTGGCCAACTGCGTTTTAAGTGCGGCAATGTCTTTTTCTAGTTGACGATGATTGCTCACTAATTGAGTCAATTTGTCAGAAACGTTTTCGCGATTAGCTTTTAATAAGTGGATCACTTGCGCCACTTGCGCATCTGCGCGATCAAATGCACTCAAGGCAAGTTCACCCGTGAGCGCTTCAATTCTTCGAACCCCAGCGGCCACTCCCGATTCAGATGCGATGCGCAGCAAACCAATGTCGCCCGTGCGCGCCACGTGCGTACCGCCACAAAGTTCAACCGAGAAACCTGGCTCGCCCATGGATAAAACACGTACATCATCACCGTATTTCTCACCAAATAATGCCATAGCGCCTTTTTCTTTGGCGGTGTCCATATCACACACTTCGGTTGCAACTGCTGAGTTATAGCGAATTTGCTCATTCACGATACGCTCAATAGTTTTTAATTCCTCTGCACTAACAGCTTCGCTATGAGAAAAATCAAAGCGCAAACGATCAGCATTCACAAGTGAACCTTTTTGCGTAACATGATCACCTAATACTTTACGCAATGCGGAATGTAACAAGTGTGTTGCGGAATGATTCAACGCTGTGGCCTGACGCTGTTCTTGATTAACTTGAACCTCGAGGGTGTCGCCCACAGCGATGCTACCTTCGGCCAATTCACCAAGGTGCAAATGGTTTGCGCCTTCTTTACTGCAATCACTGACATTAAACTTAACGCCATTGGAAAATAAACTGCCAGAGTCACCTGCCTGGCCACCCGACTCTGCATAAAAGGGGGTTTGCTCCAGTACGACAACGCCACTGTCGCCCGCATTTAGCTTTGTTACTGCGGCACCATCTTTCAATAAGGCAGTTATTGTGGCACTGCCACTCAGCGAGTCGTAACCTTTAAACTCAGTTTCACCGTCTATATCGAGGGCTGCGGTGTAGTCCACCTTGAAAGAACCCGCTGCACGTGCGCGTGCGCGCTGCTCGTTCATGGCCGCTTCATAGCCTTCCAAGTCCAATGTCATATTGCGTTCACGGGCAATGTCATTGGTTAAGTCAACAGGAAAACCGTAGGTATCATAGAGGGAGAAAATAACCTGGCCTGGAATCACCGAGCCCGACACGCCTGTCAGTGCTTGATCTAAAACGGTAAGGCCTTTATCTAAAGTTTTTTCAAATTGTTTTTCTTCAGCAAGCAGCACTTTTTCAATTTGCGCCTGCTGCTGAGCAAGTGCAGGATAAGCTTCGCCCATGACCTCAACAAGAGAGCCCACTAAACCATTGAAAAAAGCTTGAGTTTGACCCAGCTTGTGTCCGTGGCGAACCGCGCGACGAATGATGCGGCGCAGTACATAGCCTCGGCCTTCGTTAGAGGGCATCACACCATCCAAGACAAGGAAAGAACAAGAGCGAATGTGATCGGCGATAACACGCAGCGACTTGTGCTCCAAATCAGAACTATTGGTGGCCGCCGCCGCTGCTTTAAGCAGATGTTGGAACATGTCAATTTCGTAGTTACTGTGAACACCTTGCATCACAGCCGCAATGCGCTCAAGGCCCATTCCGGTATCTACAGACGGCTTAGGCAAGGGAACCATTTCGCCACTGGCCTGACGTTCAAACTGCATGAACACCAAGTTCCATATTTCGATGTAACGATCTAAGTCATCGTTTTCACTGCCGGGAGGGCCGCCTGGGACATCGGCTCCGTGATCGTAAAATATTTCCGACGAAGGTCCGCAAGGCCCGGTATCGCCCATCTGCCAAAAATTATCTTCGTCTAAACGTGAAAAGCGCTCTGCACTCACGCCCATTTCATTAATCCAAATATCAGCCGCTTCATCGTCGCTGATGTGAACCGTAATCCAAAGTTTTTCAGCTGGTAATTCCAGTACCTCGGTCAAGAATGTCCAGGCAAACTGAATGGCTTCACGCTTGAAATAATCACCAAAGCTGAAATTGCCCAACATTTCGAAAAAAGTATGGTGCCTGGCCGTGTATCCCACATTTTCTAGATCGTTGTGTTTGCCACCTGCTCTCACGCAGCGCTGTGATGAAGTCGCCCGAGTATAAGCTCTCTGCTCGCCGCCCAGAAACGCGTCTTTAAATTGCACCATGCCCGCGTTGGTAAACAACAAGGTTGGGTCGTTGTCCGGCACCAGCGAACTGCTGTCTACTATTGTGTGTTGTTGCTGCTGTTCAAAATAGTGTAAAAACGCGTTGCGTATTTCTGCGCTCTTCATAAAACGATATCCATTGCTGATGCATTAAGCTGCGCTAAACTCCACTCGAAAAAGCTTGGGCTCACGCACGGTGCGGCGGCCGGTTAAAAACCGACCAAATTTTGAGATTGGCAATTATATAGGCTAGGCGCTCTGCCTTATAGACCTAAGCCCTGCTCAGAGAAGGTTTTATTGCCTAAAATGTGTAAATGCAGGTGAAAAACCGTCTGTCCAGCGTCAGCGCCATTGTTCACCACCAAGCGAAAGGCTTCATCCACCCCCAAAAGGCGAGCGATTTCACCCGCCTTGACCATTAAATGCCCTAGAATCACTTGATCTTCTGCGGTGGCATCAGCCAAGCGAGGAATAGGCTTACGAGGAATTAACAAGACGTGAGTGGGGGCCTGAGGAGATATGTCCTTGATGCAAATACAGACTTCGTCTTCATAGATTCTTTCGGCGGGAATATCACCATTAATAATTTTAGTGAACAGCGTCTCTTCACTCATCGGGAAGTCTTCTCTTCTTCGCTCAACACACGAGCTTCACTCTCTAGCATAACCGGAATGCCATCTCGCACTGGGTAAGCCAAAGCACTCGCCCAGCACACCAACTCCTGTTTCTCTTCTATATATTCCAGAGGGCCCTTACTCACTGGGCACACTAAAATACTCAATAGTTTCTTATCAATCATTACAATCACTCACCCTAGTTAATCTAAGTGCGGCTAAACCGCCCATATTACACGCCCCGCAAAACCCTAGCCAGCAATAGTGCTTAGGGTTCCACCTGGGGTTTTGGCATTTCGCCAACCAACAATTGCGGATCAATACGCTGATCAAACCAACTCATTCGCCAGTCTAGGTGAGGCCCTGTCACTCGACCGGTAGCGCCCACCTCGGCGATCTCTTGCCCCTGAACAACTTCCTGACCAGGCTCTACAAGAATTTTACTTAAATGAATGAAGGCCGAACTTAGGCCATGGCCATGATCCACCATTAAAGTACCTCCGGAAAAAAACATATTATCGTGCACTAGGGTTACAAGCCCAGGTGCCGGCGCCCTTACCCGCGTTCCTGTAGGCGCCGCAACATCAACACCAAAGTGGGGTCGCCGAGGCTCGCCGTTGTAAACACGCTGGCTGCCATACACGCCTGTGATAGGGCCTAACAAAGGCCACTGGAAATCGACCAAGAAATCTGTGCGAGCTTCATCTCGCTGACGGGCCGCCCAAACCAATTTGCCTTCCGCCCTACTTCTATCAATTTGCGCTTGGTTTGGGTTCACGGTTTTTGACGGTACTCCGTCCACCCTCTGAATGCGATATTCCCGCGACGCCACGGCGTATTCATGCCGGGTTTCAAGACCGTTCAACGAGCTGGTCAGCACCGCTAGAACCTTAGCATCCCGACCTAGACCAATGACAAATTCCCCCTTCGCCGACACTCGCACATCCCTATCGAGGAAGCTCAATTGGGTTCCAGGCTCTACTCGCCCTTTAATAAGAGCACCTTGCTGCCAGACCCCCTCTATTATATGCACAACAGTTGGCGCCACTTTATCGGCGGAGAATGCACTCTGTGCATGCACTAATAGGGCTAAAATGGCCCAAGTACCCAAATACTTCATTATTTACCCCTAATGCGCTCATTGAATCTAGACAATTTTTGGATAGATTTTTCGCTCTTTGCTCCAGATTAGTATAAAAACTCAGTTTACATAGATCAAACCTTCGATTTGGTTAGTAAAAACTAACCCAGAAAGTGGCGTCAGCGCTGGCGTCAAAAATTCCTTTTTGAAACTGTGATTTGGGCCTCATTTCTACAGGAGTGAACATGCGATATTCATCTAACCAGCCACTTTATTACAAGCCCTTAATAGCGCAAGATGAACTCATACATCGTTAGCCGAGGTCAGCCATATGGCACACCAGAAGCAAGGTAAATACCACGAATATCCGAGCGCCAGCCCTAGTATTGCTGCCTCACAAGACCGCTTAGACCAGCAAATTGTCTACGGCCTGATATTGCTAACGTTCTTTGCCAGCCTATTACTGATCAGCCAAAACAGCCGCGCCGAGCAGCGACAGGCCAACGAATCTATTTTTGTTCCCGACAACCTTACCTTCTTCAACCCTCTTGGCGAGCATGCTAAAAACAAAAAATGTAAAGACCCTGTGCCTGAAATGATGGACAACGAAGCTTTATATAACTCAGCCAGAGACATGCAGAACACTAGCATTGGCGCTAGCCAAAGAGCGCTAAACTATCAGTGGTTACGCGCTCACCAGAGCCAAGACAACATGCACGTGGGCAACAAGGCCTTTTCTAAAATCATCAAGATGGGCCTGCAATCATACTGGCTGGGAGTGAAAAGCGGCAAACCACAAATAAAGCAAGTGGCAGCTTCAGTAGCCAATACCGTCAATTTCAATGACGACATGTCTTACGACTTAAAACTTTCCGGCAACAAATTTAACCTCTCGGTTAAGTACGAGTTTTAAACCCCTGCTCTCTCTTTGAGTTTGTTACAATGCTCGCGAATTAACGCGAGAACTCTATATGCTTAACCATTCAACTCTGCCTACCGCCGGTATTCTGCGCAGACTGGGCGCCTTTGTTTACGATGCTTTGCTGGCTATGGCCATTAGTATGGCCTGGGGTGGCATTGCTGTATATGTGCGCTACGGCTTGCTAGAAAACACCTTGGCACCCGGTGAAAAAGCGCAATCAAGCCCCATAGAATTTATCGGCTTGGTGCTGGTATTAACCATTTTCTTCAGCTTCTTTTGGCGCAAAGCTGGCCAAACTTTAGGCATGAGAGCTTGGCGCTTGCGCCTACAACAAGCCAACGGCGAACTGCCAAGCTGGCGCCAGTGCATACTGCGCAGTGCAATTGCGCCTTTCTCATTAGTCTTTCTTGGTTTAGGTTATCTTTGGTGCTTGATTGACACTAATGGTGATGCAGCCCACGACAAACTGGGCGGGCTAAAAGTGGTGGTGCTGCCAAAAGAAAAATAAACTGGGTCTAGCGAGAGCGCGACAAGAGCACCAAGCCAATAAGAAAACAGATAAGTATAGGCACAGCCACGGCGATTAAAGGCGAGAAACCAAACACCAAACTCGAGGGACCGAGCAAGTCTTGGGTGGTGCGAAAAATAATTCCCACAATCACACCACTGAATATTCGAAAGCCTGTTGTAACCGACCGTAAAGGCCCAAAAATAAACGATATGGCAATAATCACCAAGCTCGCGGTTGCCAGAGGCTGCAGTACTTTTTGCCAAAAAATCAACCAGTACTCATTACTCTCTATACCTTGCTGTTCCAGATAGCGAGAGTAGGAATATAATTTTTGAATGGACAGCGCCTCGGGCTGCAAGACCAAAACGTTCAGTAAGTCTGGCGACAAATCACTCTGCCAAAGTCGCGTATTAAATGTGCTGATGGTGCTACCTTCAGCGTTGATTTTAGTGACGGTGCCGTCTTCCTCTATCCAGTGATCTCCCTGGTAAGTAGCACGACGAGAAAAGCTCGAAGATCTTAGCTGATGACTATCATCAAATTGATAGCGAGTGACACCAAACAAAACACCATTGGGCAACACCGCATTAAAGTGCATAAATACGTTGCCTTCACGATTCCACAGGCCGTGCCGAGACTCTAGTGCATTATCGTCTCCCTGAGCCAATGCCCGCCTACTCTCTGCTATTTGGTCAGTATAAGGCGTCACATATTCGCCCAGTAAACCGGCGACAATAATGAAAAGAAATACGGTTCGCATCACAGCCCAAATAATTCGACCGATTGACACCCCTGCCGCACGCATCACAACCAGCTCGCTGGAACCCGCCAACATGCCCAAACCAATTAAACACCCCACCAGTGAAGAGAAAGGAATGTTGTCGTAAATTCGGCCTGGCAGCGTGAGCCCGACGTAAACCATCACTTCATAAAGTGTATAGTTCGCTTTAATTTCACCCACTTGATCAATCAGCGCGGCAATAAGGTCGAGCGACACAATTACCATTAATACCAGCAGTACAGCGCCAAATACCGTGCGGGCGATATAGCCATCGAGTTTGCGCATCATGTGCTAGCACCCACCGCGGGAGAAGGCAGTGTTTTAGTTTTGCTGCTCTTAAATCGGCCCAACATAATTAATACCATGGCAATGGACAGAAAAATCAGATGTATCCACCACAGACCAAATTCTATGGGTAGTTTGCCGTCTTCTAAGCTTGCACGGCCCGCATTTAAGGACACAAGGTAGATGATATAAAGCAGAATGGCTGGAATCATTTTCACGTAGCGACCACTGCGAGGATTCGTATGGCTCAGAGGCACCGCCATGAGAGCCACTACAAACACCAACATAGGCACAGACAAACGCCACTGCAGCGCGGCTCGATCTTCCAGCTTGTCTGAGGTAAGCAACTCTTTAGTTGTGAGGGTATCTGAACGAGCAGCGCGCCGATCATCATCGTTATTCTCGGTAAGGCGCTGGCGGTAGCTTGCAAATTCGGTCACACGGTAATTGGCATTGCCCGGCTGCCCTTCATAGCGATATCCGTCTCGCAGCTCTAAAAACAAATGATCCGTGCTTTTATCCAGCACCTGTTCGCCTTCTTTCGCCACCACAACTGCCAAATCACCTTGACCTTTTGTGCTCGCCATCTCCGCCATAAACACCTGCTGAAGAATCTGCCTATCTTCGCTCATGGCGTCGGTATACGTCACACCTCGCCCACCTTGCGTGGCTTGAAATCGAGATGGAGCCAAATTATCAAATTCATTGCGTTGACGCTGAGCGTCTAAAATAACTTCCGCTTTTTGAATACCCAGAGGGCTAATAACCAAGCTGAGCCAGGTGACCAGCAGTGCGACAACAGTAGTTGGCACCATTGTATAGGCGATCAATCGTCGATTGCTCATTCCGCAGGCCGACAACACCGTCATTTCGCTGTCGGTATACAAGCGACCATAAGCCAGCAATATGGCTAGGAATAAGCCGAGAGGCAATACCAGTTCAAGAAACCCAGGCAGCCGATAAGTCATAATGGCAATCAACACATCTGGGGCCAACTTCCCCGCCGCGGCTTGAGCCAAGTATTTTACAAAGCGACCGCTCATAAACACCAATAGCAGAACGCTGCTCACAGCAAACATGGTCAACAGAATTTCACGCGCTAAATATCGAAAGATTATCAATTTAATAATGCCTATTGGACCACATTCAGTCTTAATCCGTTTTTAATGCCCTTCGCTTCACGTACACTAGAGCTCACAGCGGGCTTTATTATCCCGCAATCAGAGACACGTGAATACAACCGTATTGGACTAAATCTATGGAATTTCAAACAAAAGTAACAGACATTGCGAAACAACGCAGTGAATGTGCCCTTGTAGCGGTATTTGAAGGTGGCAAACTTTCAGAGGCGGCACAAACCGTTAACAAAGAATCAGACAATTTATTGCAAAGCTTAATCAAGCGCGGCGACATTGCAGGCAAGGCTGGGCAAACTCTTTTATTGCAAAGCAGTGGCATTAGCGCAGAGAGAGTATTATTGGTTGGTTTTGGCCCAATCAAAGGCGGTTCTATAAGCGCCGCTGATTTTCGCAAAGCGTTAAAGAAAGCCGCCGGTGCACTGCAGACCAGTAAAGCCAAAAATGCGAGCGCCTATTTGGGTGAGATTAGTGTAGAGGGCAAAGACCAGAGCTGGCAGGCCCAGCAAATGGCTGAAATCCTCTCCGCAGCTGACTATCAATTTGAACAGTTCAAAAGTGACAAAAAACCAGCCGGAATACTTAAAAAGGTACTCCTCGACAGCGGTAGCCGAGCACAAGTAAAAGCTTGCCAGCTAGGCTTAGACCGTGGTGCGGCCGTGGCCAACGGCACCCGCTATGCACGCGATTTGGGCAACATGCCGCCCAACGCCTGCACCCCAACTTACCTTGCTAAAGAAGCGAAACGCCTGGCACGAAACCAGCCCCGCTTAAGCACCAAGATATTGGAAGAGAAAGAAATGCACGCACTAGGCATGCATTCTCTGCTCTCTGTATCAGAAGGTAGTGATGAACCCGCCAAACTGATTGTGATGGACTACAAAGGTGGGCCCAAAGGTCAAAAGCCTCACGTGCTAGTGGGCAAAGGCATCACCTTTGACTCCGGCGGCATCAGCTTGAAGCCCGGCGCAGGCATGGACGAAATGAAGTTCGACATGTGTGGCGCCGCCAGCGTGTTTGGCACCATGCAAACACTGTTAGATTTGCAACTACCGCTTAACGTTGTAGTAATCGTAGCCGCCAGTGAAAACATGCCCAACGGCAGCGCCACCAAGCCCGGCGACATTGTGACCTCAATGGCGGGCCTCACTATCGAAGTTCTTAACACCGACGCCGAAGGCCGCCTAGTATTGTGCGACGCCCTCACCTACGCCGAACGCTTTAAACCCAAATCGGTTGTGGATGTTGCCACCTTAACCGGTGCTTGCGTAGTGGCATTGGGCAAACATGCTACTGGCCTTTACAGCAACAAAGAAGAACTGGCCGAAGCCTTGTTAGACGCCGGTAAAACCGCCGAAGACAAAGCCTGGCACATGCCTTTGTGGGACGAGTATCAACAACAACTCGACAGCAATTTTGCCGATATGGGCAACATTGGCCCCGGTGGTGCTGGCAGTGTAACAGCGGCGTGCTTTCTCTCGCGCTTCACTAAGAAATACGATTGGGCACACTTGGACATAGCGGGCACCGCTTGGGTTCAAGGTGGGCAGAAAGGCGCCACTGGCCGACCAGTGCCCTTACTCTCTCAGTACCTGATTAACAAAGCCGGCAAATGACACGCGTCGATTTTTATATCTTGCAACAAAACGGTCGCGAGGCGCGTATGCGCTTCGCGTGCCGCCTCGTTGAAAAGGCGCGAAAGCACGGTAATCACTTGTTTATTGCCGTGCAAAATGAGGCGGAAGCCAAAGAGCTGGACAGTTTGCTCTGGCACCACGCCCCTGAATCCTTTTTGCCTCACACCATTTTCACACCAGAAAACGACGAGGCCATCAGCGCCCCCACGATGATAGCCTACGGCGATGATTGTGGTGATCATCACGACATTCTGATTAATCTTCGCGAAGACATTCCCGATTTTTTCAGCCGCTTCCAAAGACTGGCTGAAATTGTTGTGCAAGACGCGGAAGTGCTGGACAGAACCCGTGCAAACTGGAAGTATTATCGAGATCGTGGCTACCCCCTTCAAAGGCATGCCATTCGTTAGCCAAGAGAGGCGTAAATAGCACCCATGGCAGAAGAAAGACACGCCGCTAAAGCGGCCATTCTCAATGAGTTAGAATCCATCAAAGGTTTGCTATTTGAGGAACCCAAAGATGAATCGCCCGCAGAATGCGAGGAGGAAGTGCCGACACTTCAAGATCGTGTCGCAGATCACAATCCCTATGCACCGCTACCTGGGCAGCAGAGCTTGTTTTCAGAAGGCCGCCCTGAATCAAATTCAGAGTCAAATTCAGAGTCAAATTTAGAGTCAAATTCTGTCTCGCCCACAGAGACCAATTCGAATGCAGGTAGCGACGAGCCAGACACCGTAAAAAGTGAAACGCCTTTACCTACTGATGAAAACCCTTTCCTGCCAAAGCACATTCGCGACCGCCTTCAGGGCAACAAACCTCACCTAGGCATGCAAAACTTCAAGCCCTCTGAATTAGCAAGCGATCCCTCTGAGCAACAAGCCCAAACCCGCGCCCTAGTGGACGAACTGGTCACGGAATATCTACCCAAAATGGAAGCTGAGCTTCGCCAGAGGCTGCATAAACTTATTCAAACGCGAGATGGGGACTAAAAACCCCCACAAAGCTCTCTAATTCCCAGCAATATTCTTGTATAATCGCCAATCTTGTGGCCCTTAATTGGGCCAAGTTCGTTCCTTAAATTCTTCGTAAAGACTTATCCTAGCTATGGAAAAAACATACCAGCCTCAGGCAATTGAACAGCAGTGGTACAAAACATGGGAAGAGAGCGGCTATTTTAAGCCCTCCGGCAAAGGCGACCCTTATTGCATCATGATTCCGCCACCCAATGTCACGGGTTCACTGCACATGGGGCACGGTTTCCAAGAAAGCATTATGGATGCCCTAATTCGCTATCACCGCATGAAGGGCCACAACACCCTGTGGCAGGTGGGCACCGATCACGCGGGCATCGCCACGCAAATGGTGGTTGAACGCTTGCTCGACGGCGAAGGCACCAACCGCCATGAGCTGGGCCGAGAAAAATTTACTGACCGAGTGTGGCAGTGGAAGGAGGAGTCGGGCGGCAATATTACCACCCAGCTGCGTCGCTTGGGTGCTTCGCCAGATTGGAGCCGTGAGCGCTTCACCATGGACGACGGCTTCTACCACGCCGTGCAGGAAGTATTTATTCAGCTTTACGAAGAAGACCTAATTTATCGCGGCAAGCGATTAGTGAATTGGGACCCTAAACTGCACACGGCCATCTCAGACTTAGAAGTGGTGAGCGAAGAAGAGGACGGCTTCCTCTGGCATTTCAAATACCCCCTGAGCGATGGTTCAGGCCACTTAACCGTTGCCACCACCCGCCCCGAAACTATGCTGGGCGATAGTGCCGTTGCCGTTCACCCAGACGATGAACGCTACAAGCACCTGGTAGGCACCACCATTACCCTGCCCTTGGTGGGTCGCGAAATTCCCATCATCGCCGACGATTATGTGAACATGGAGTTTGGTACGGGCTGTGTGAAAATCACTCCAGCCCACGACTTTAACGATTACGAAATGGGCCAGCGCCACAACTTACCGCTGATTAACATTCTCACCGACGACGCCAACCTAAACAGCACTGTGCCAGAACAATATCGAGGTATGGAACGCTTTGCCGCACGCAAGCAAATTGTTGAAGACTTCGAAGCGCTTGGTTTGCTGGAAAAAGTTGAAGACCATAAACTGAAAGTGCCTCGCGGCGACCGTACCGGCGTGGTTATTGAACCCTACCTCACTAATCAGTGGTATGTGAAAACTCAGCCTCTAGCGGAAGAAGCGATTAAAGTTGTTGAAGACGGCGATATTAAATTTGTGCCTCAGCAGTACGAGAATATGTATTTCTCATGGATGCGCGACATTCAAGACTGGTGTATTTCTCGCCAACTTTGGTGGGGTCACCGCATTCCTGCTTGGTATGACGACAGCGGTAAAGTTTACGTTGGTCGCAGTGAAGCCGAAATCAGAGCTAAACACCAGATCGCCGACGACGTGAACTTAAAGCAGGACAACGACGTACTCGACACTTGGTTTTCTTCAGGGCTTTGGACCTTTGGCACACTGGGCTGGCCAGAAGATACCGATTTGTTGAAAACCTTTAACCCCACCGACGTATTGGTGACGGGTTTTGATATTATTTTCTTCTGGGTGGCGCGTATGATTATGCTCACCCTGCACTTCCGTAAGCAAATACCCTTTCACACGGTGTATGTACATGGTTTGGTTCGTGACAGCCAAGGCGCCAAGATGTCGAAGTCTAAGGGCAATGTAATTGACCCTATCGACTTGATTGACGGTATTGAGCTCGAGGCGCTGGTGGCCAAGCGCACCGCGGGAATGATGCAGCCTCGCCTGCAGAAAAAAATAGAAAAACAAACTCGCAAGGAGTTCCCTGAAGGACTCAGCGCCTATGGCACCGATGCATTGCGCTTCACTTATTATTCACTGGCCTCCACCGGTCGTGATATTAAATTTGATGTGGGTCGCATTGAGGGCTTCCGTAACTTCTGCAACAAAATCTGGAATGCTTCACGCTACGTGCTAATGAACTGTGAAGGCGAAGATTGCGGTCAAGACGGCAGCAATGATTACACCCTGACTCTGGCCGACCGTTGGATTATTGCTAAGTTGCAGCTGGCTGAAAAAGCCGTCGCCGAAGGCATTGATACCTATCGTTTAGATTTGGCATCTCAAGCACTGTATGACTTTATATGGAATGAGTACTGTGGCTGGTACCTAGAGCTGTCCAAACCTGTATTGTGGGATGACGACGCCAGCCCTGAAGTGAAAAAAGGCACCCGCCGCACCTTGATCCGCGTTTTGGAAACCATTTTGAGGCTAGCCCACCCTTTAATGCCTTTCATTACCGAAGAAATTTGGCAGCGCGTGAAAGGTTTGGCGGGCACCGAGGGTGACACCATCATGCTGGCAGGCTATCCAATTTGTGATGATAGCAAAGTGGACAAGCAGGCCATTGCCGATTTGGAATGGGTTAAAGATGTAATTGTTGGCGTGCGTAATATTCGCGGCGAAATGAATATTTCACCTGCCAAGGACATTCCCGCCTACATTAACAACGGCAGCGAATCCGACCGTCGCAGGCTCGATGAAAATACGGCCTTCCTCACGAAGCTTGCCAGTCTGGAAAGTGTAACTTGGCTAAACCCCGGGGACGAAGCGCCCATGTCAGCTACCGGCCTCGTTGGCGACATGGAAATATTGGTGCCCATGGCCGGGCTCATTGACAAAGAAGCCGAACTGGCACGCCTCAACAAAGAGATTGATAAGCTGGACAAGGAACTGACAAAAACTCAGGCCAAGCTCGGCAACGCAAACTTTGTTGATAAAGCCCCCGCCGAAGTTGTTCAGAAAGAGCAGGAGCGAGTAAGCGACATGCTGAGTGCGAAATCTAAATTAGACGAGCAGATCAGCAAAATCGCAGAGCTTTAATTGTAGAGCGAGGCCTCCCCTGGAGGCCTTGTTTTAAACCGCTTGTGCGCCCATAAATATTGCTCTGGGTGCAACTGCACATGCTCTTCAACCGTTGCATTCACCGTGCGCGCGTCCACCACATCATCGCCTGTAGGGAAGTTCTCTAGAGGCGAATGAATCGCTACTTTATAACCACTGCCATCGGCCAAGCGTGTTGGCACAAAGGGAATGACCAGCGCATTACCTAATCGGGCAAAGGTTCCTGTTGCGTTAACGGTTGCAGCCGACACACCAAAAAAAGGCACAAATACGCTTTGTTTGGCACCGTAGTCTTGGTCTGGGGCATACCACACAACCTTGCCTTTCTTCAGTGCTCGCACCAAACCCCGAACGTCCCGGCGATGAATCATGGTGCTCGATGAATTGTGGCGCTCACGACCACGACGCTGCAAAAAATCATACACTGGGTTTTTGTGCGGTCGATACATGGCATCTGACGAGGCGTGAATATTATAAAAAGCTCCAGCGATATCCAAGGTCGTAAAATGCATACCCATCAGCAATACGCCCCGCCCTTCAGCGGCTTCAATATGCTCGAACCCCTCCAGCACAAATAATTTTTCAAGGCGACGTCGAGGCCAAAACCAAGACATAGCACTTTCAAATAAAGCCATGGTGGTCGAAAAGAAATTCTCTTTGAGTAAAGCGCCCAACTCTTGCTGATTTTTTTCAGGAAAGCACAGCTCGAGGTTGCGCGCTGCAATCTTTCGACGTGACGAGGCCACGCGCAGCAACACTACACTCAATGCTCGCGCCATGGGCACTATGGCGCTATAAGGCAGCTGAACCAGCAGCCACATTAAGCCAAAACCACACCAAGTGAGCCAATAGCGCGGGTGCAACAAGGCCATGCGAAAGCGATTAGCTTCCATAATTACATTCCAAGGTTAAGCTAACCCACTAAGGTGCGGGATTGCTCCAGCGATTATGAATATCCCGAATACCAGCCAATACATCCTTAGACAGCTCTACATCTATACTAGAGATATTGCTCTTCAGTTGGTCCATGGTGGTAGCACCAATAATATTACTGGTGAGAAAACTACGGCTATTTACAAAGGCCAAGGCCATCTGCGCAGGATCAAGATCATGTTCCTTGGCAAGATTAACATAAGCTTCTGTGGCACCTGCCGCCTGCTCACTATTGTAACGCTGAAAACGCGAATATAAACTTAAGCGCGCTCCTTCAGGCATCTGACCATTAAGGTATTTGCCACTTAGCACGCCAAAGGCCAAAGGCGAATAAGCCAGCAAACCAACTCTCTCCCGGATGGCGCACTCTGCCAAACCCACCTCAAAGGTTCGGTTCAGCAAACTGTAAGGGTTTTGTATGCTTTGAATAATAGGTAGATTTTTCTCGCGGGCAATGCGCTTGTATTCCATCAAGCCCCAAGCCGACTCATTGGAAATACCAATATTACGCACTTTACCCTGGCCAACTAATTCAGCTAAGGCCGACAGAGTTTCTTCAATTTCTATACCGTCATCGCTGCCATGAGAGTAACCCAACTGACCAAAAAAATTAGTGCGACGTTCAGGCCAATGCAATTGGTACAGATCCAAGTAGTCCGTTTGCAAGCGCTCCAAAGATGTATCTATTGCCTGATGGATTTGTTCACGACTCAAACGGGGACCACCTCGAATGTGACCAGTGCCACTATTAGCATCGCCACGCCCAGTAATTTTACTGGCCAATACAATTTGCTCTCGTTTACCCCGACTGGCTAGCCAATTGCCAATAATCGTTTCTGTCGCGCCTTGAGTTTCTGGCCGCGGCGGTACGGGGTAGAGCTCTGCGGTATCAAAAAAATTGACGCCCTGCTCAAGTGAATAATCCATCTGCTCAAAGGCTTCAGCTTGGCTATTTTGCTCACCCCAAGTCATCGTACCTAAGGCGATTTTACTCACCTTAATATCACTTGAGCCTAATGTATTGTATTGCATAACGTTCCTTACCGCCGGCCACATCGACTTACAGGGTGGCAGGCAAATTAATTAGTGGGTACTTAGCTTCCAGAGCTCTTGGCCAAACAAGCAATCTGGTTCTGCGTGTTTCTGAGCTCTCTGTTCTTTTTCAAGTTTCAATAAATGCGCCCAGAGTGAGTAAAGCGCTATGGGGTGCAGTGAAGGGTCTACATCTTTGTAAACTTCCGCCACTAAGGTTTCCATAGACACCTCACCCAACTTCTTCAAAGCCGAAACCACCTTCACCTCTCGGAGTGTGCGATGGCGAATAAGGCCACTGACCACTGAAGGAGCGTCGGCCATCAAATGACCGTGACCTGGCGCCAAATATTTTACGGGGTAATCATTGAGTTTCTCTAGCGACGCAATGTAGTCTGCCATGTCACCACTGGGCGGGATAATCACAACCGTAGTGCCCTGCATTAAGTGATCGCCGGTAAACATCATGCCGTCTTCGGGCAACCAAAAACAAAAATGATTGCCAACATGCCCTGGGGTATAAACCGCCGTGAGGGTGAACTCCGGCGTTGCTAGGGTTTGTTGATCTTGTAGCGTGATGGTCGGTTCGAAACTGCTATCTTGATGGCCGTCTGTGGGCTCCATCACGCAGCCAATAAGCTCAGCACCGGTGCGCTCAGCCAAAAGTTTAGCTGCAGGGGAGTGATCTGAGTGCGTATGAGTCACCAACACCCAGCGAATAACGCCACCCGCCTGAGCAATGATTGCCTCTACATGAGCTTCGTCCAGCGGGCCTGGGTCAATCACCGCCAGCTCACGTTCACCCACAACATAACCATTGGTACCGGCCCCTGTCATAGGGCCTCCATTGGCGGCGGTAATGCGGCGAACTCTATCGCTCAACCGCACTAACACGCCCGCCTCTAGGGGTTTTTCAACTACGGTACTTTTCAAATCAACCATAACATTGAGACCATTAAGGGAAACACTATTTAAAGCCTACTGAAAGTTGACCTCAACTTCCGGAGAAATATCCGCCTCGTAGTCTACGCCGTCGAGACCAAAACCAAACAATCTCAGGAAGTCGGCGTTGTACCCTTTATAGTCACTGATGTCATATAAATTTTCTTCTGTGACTTGAGGCCACAGCACTTCAATTTTTCCTGAGTTTCAGCG